>LFEF01024974.1_pt1 | contig 230913 bp, 218 predicted proteins | sample 619371 | NCBI WGS metagenome assembly LFEF01 (sample SAMN03014291, study PRJNA259931) | freshwater metagenome | biome: lake; feature: waterbloom | place: China: Taihu Lake | collected 2006-08 | depth 0 m m
CTTGTCTCCTGCATTTTGTAATCTGTCAGAATGCAAGCAATCGACATGCCTGTATTCGCAAATGCTCAATCTAAAAATATCCGCACGCTGGAAAAAAGACGACGGTCAGTTTGTTGAACTGGACCACCGCATGTTGAATACCCTTAAAACCATCGACTCGGCAGGCTCCATTTCCTTGGCCTGTAAAACGCTGGGTGTTTCTTACCGTACCTTATGGTCGCAAATACAGCAATACAACCAAATGCTGGGCGAAGAACTGGTGGCCACGCACGGGCGAGCGGGTGCCTGCCTGACCCGGTTCGGCCACAAACTGATCTGGATGGTGGAGCAAGGCAATGTGCGAGTCGCACCCGACCTGGGTACGGTGGGCGAACAACTGAACGCTGAATGGCTGGACATTGATCAAAACAAGCCATGGATCAGCCTTGCGCTGAGCGACGACCTGGTGCTGCAAAACCTGTTTCAAAACACCGCGCTGTACAAAAAACTGCAACTGTCGCTGCGCTGGTCGGGCAGCATTGCGGCGCTCTCCGCGCTTCACCGTGGGGAAGTGCGTGTAGCGGGCTGCCACTTGCCCGTCGGCCTTGAAGAACACTCCCATGTTCATCACATCATGCGGCGCTGGTTGCGCGGTTCCAACCTCAGTGTGATTGAACTGTTCGAGCGTGACATCGGCTGGATGAGTCGCCCAGCTTCCGTGCCACCAACACTGGAAGACGTGGCCCAACGGCGCGCCCTGCTGGTGAACCGCAACTCGGCCTCATCCACCCACCACCAACTGGACGCACTGATCACAAAAGCCTGCCTGAAAGCAGAAGACCTGCCTGGGTTTTTTCACGAAGAAAATTCCCATTTGGCAGTGGCTTGTACCATTGCAGCGGGACACGGTGACTTGGGCCTCGGCATTCGAGCCGCAGCTGATCACTACGGGCTGCAATTTCGTCCAGTGTCTAAAGAAAGATACTTTTTGGTATTGCACAACAGCGACCTTCAATACCATGCCCTCGAAATTCTGTTGCCTTGGTTGCGCAGCGACGAAGTACTCGAACATGTAAAAGGTGCTGCGGGATACAAACCATTGAACATTGGCAGAACACAGGCACTGGAATTGTTTCTCAACGAAATTCAAGCCAACTAACCCCCCACATTTGAGTGTGTCAAATGTGTGCAGCGCAACAATATTATGCAAATAATTGCATAATTAACTGACAGGGCCTGTTGTCCTCTCGCCTCGAGTCTGGCAACTTCATTCCCAATATCTTTTCCACAAATAGCGTGTTGCGGAAACAAACTTCCGAACACTGTCCCCATTCGACACTGGCATGCCCGTTGCGCAAAGCGCCCTACCACCATCAACACTACAAAGGAGTTAGGGATATGAATATGGTTGACGAATTAAACCTGGGCGTGGCGTTTCCGTTCAAAGCGAAATATGACAACTTCATCGGCGGCAAATGGGTCGCTCCAAAAGGCGGGCAGTACTTCGACAACGTAACACCAGTCACAGGCCAGGTGCTTTGCAAGGTTGCTCGCTCTCAAGCTGAAGACATCGAACTGGCGCTGGATGCTGCGCATGCAGCGAAAGACGCTTGGGGCAAACGCTCACCCACAGAACGCTCCATGATTCTGAACCGCATTGCCGACCGCATGGAAGAAAACCTGCGCCTGATCGCCGTGGCTGAAACACTGGACAACGGCAAACCGCTGCGTGAAACCATGGCTGCCGACATTCCGCTGGCGATTGATCACTTCCGTTATTTCGCAGCCTGTATTCGAAGCGAAGAAGGCAGCATTTGTGAAATTGACCACCAAACCTACGCCTACCATTTCAACGAGCCGCTGGGCGTGGTTGGGCAAATCATTCCCTGGAATTTTCCGATACTGATGGCTGCCTGGAAGCTGGCCCCAGCATTGGCAGCGGGCAATTGCGTGGTGTTAAAGCCTGCCGAGCAAACGCCTGCTTCATTGCTGGTGGTGATGGATTTGATTGCAGACCTGTTGCCGCCCGGCGTACTGAATATTGTGAACGGCTTCGGGCTGGAAGCGGGCAAACCACTGGCCAGCAATCCGCGCATTGCAAAAATTGCCTTCACGGGTGAAACATCCACAGGTCGATTGATCATGCAGTACGCTGCGCAAAACCTGATCCCGGTCACGCTTGAATTGGGTGGCAAGTCACCCAATATTTTCTTCTCCGACATCATGGACGCCGACGATGCCTTCTTCGACAAAACCCTGGAAGGCTTCGCCATGTTTGCCTTAAACCAAGGCGAAGTGTGCACATGCCCTTCCCGCGCACTGATTCAGGAGGACATCTACGACGCTTTCATTGAACGTGCCATTGAACGGGTAGGCAAAATCAAGCAGGGCAATCCGCTGGATGAAAGCACCATGATCGGCGCGCAAGCCTCTTCAGAACAGCTGGAAAAAATCCTGAGTTACATCGATCTGGGCAAACAAGAAGGCGCCAAGTGCCTCATTGGTGGCGAACAGAACAAACAAAGCGGCGACCTGGCTGGCGGCTACTATGTGAAGCCAACCGTGTTCCACGGCCATAACAAAATGCGTATTTTTCAGGAAGAAATTTTCGGCCCCGTGTTGTCGGTGACTACCTTTAAAGACGAAGCTGAAGCCCTGCAAATTGCCAATGACACCCTGTACGGTTTGGGCGCAGGTGTGTGGAGTCGTGACGGCGCACGCGCCTTCCGCATGGGTCGGGCCATTCAGGCTGGCCGCGTGTGGACCAACTGCTACCACCTGTACCCGGCACATGCTGCATTTGGCGGCTACAAGCAATCGGGTATTGGTCGCGAAAACCACAAAATGATGTTGCACCATTACCAGCAAACCAAAAACCTGCTGGTGAGTTACAACCCCAACGCACTGGGTTTTTTCTAAGTTCGTAAAGCGACGTAAGTAGTACGAACCGCTCGGCCCGACACGGGTTGGGCGGTGTTCTTGTTGAACCGGAGAAAATCAATGTCGAACCGAGTCAGTGCAACACCCGAGGCCTTGGAGTTGATTACTGCTTTAAAAAACCAGCATGGCGATGTCATTTTTCATCAAAGCGGCGGCTGTTGCGACGGCAGCGCACCCATGCTGTTTCCGCGCAGCGATTTCCCCTTGGGCGGCGCCGACGTGAAATTGGGGGAAATTGGTGGTGTGCCGTTTTACATGAGTAAATCGCAGTTTGCTTATTGGGAACACACCCACCTGACGATTGACGTGGTGAGGGGCAATGGCGGCATGTTCAGCCTGGAGCGGCCGAGTGGTTTGCGATTTCTGACACGTTCGCGCCTGTATTCCGATGATGAGTTTGCGGCTCTACCGCCAGTTCAACCCGCTGATTAACGCATCAAGAAAAAAGCGCGATCCAGGCCCCAAACAACAAAAACAGAGCACTGGCTACCGCACGCAGCACTTTCAGTGGCAACACCCGCGTCAGCTTTTCACCCAGAAAAACCACGGGTGCATTGGCGATCATCATGCCCAAGGTAGTACCAATCACGACCGGTAGGAAATCACTGTATTGAGCCGCTATGGCCACAGTGGCCAACTGGGTTTTGTCGCCCATTTCGGCCAGAAAGAATACGACAATCGTGGTGAGCAACACGCCCCATTTGCCAGTCTCGGGCGTCGAGTCGTCTTCCTTGTCGGGAAACAGGGTCCAGATACCCATGCCCACAAAACTGGCCACCAGAATCCACTTCAGGGTTTCAGCGCTGATCAATGTAGTGACCCAAGTGCCCACAGCACCTGCCAAAGCATGGTTCAACAAAGTTGCAATCAGTATGCCCCACACAATTGGCCAGGGCTTTTTGAATCGGGTCGCCAGGATAATGGCCAATAACTGGGTTTTGTCGCCCATTTCGGCCAAAGCCACCAAGCCTGTTGCAGTCAGAAAAGCTTCCATCACATCGTCACTTTCAAAGTTGGCGCAAGTTTACCATCGCCCCAACAAGGGTCATCCACAATTGACCCAAAGTTCAGTAATGAAATAATACGCGTCACTTCAAACGACACCTGTCAACATGACCCAAGTCAATGTGCTCTCGGAAATTCTGGGGGTCACCGCCCCAGTATTCGCGATGGTCTTCATGGGCTTGCTGTTGCGCAAGGTCAATCTCATCAACGACTCCTTCATTCAAACCGCCTCCACCCTCACCTACAAGGCGACCATGCCTACGCTGTTCTTCCTGTCCATTTGGCAGGCCGATCTGCAAAGCGCATTCAACGCCAAGTTGGTCCTTTTTCTGTGTGCTGCCACGGTGCTGGGTTTTTTGGCCAGTTGGTGGTGGGCCACTCGAGCCATTCCTTATGGTCAACGCGGGGTGTTTGTTCAGGGGGCGTTCAGGGGCAATTGTGGCGTGGTCAGTTTTGCCTTGGTGGCCAGTTACTACGGCGACTACGGGCTATCCGTGGGTGGTGTTTTAGTCGGCTTTACCATTTTGCTGTTCAACGTACTGTCCGTGTTGATTCTCTCCATTTACAGTCCCACCCTGAAATTCAGCCCAACTGCAGTGGGCAAGGAACTGATTAAAAACCCGCTGATTATTGCGGTAGTACTGGGCATGTTGGCCAGCGCAATCCAGCTTTACATTCCTCAGTGGTTGTTAAAGTCGGGCGAGTACTTTGCAGGCCTTACCCTGCCTTTAGCGCTCATTTGTGTGGGTGGCACACTGTCCTTGGCTGGAGTGAAAGCCTCGGGCCTGTCAGCCATGCAATCCAGCGCCATTAAAATTGCAATACTGCCCGTGCTGGCCTGCGCCGCTGCATGGGCCATGGGTATTGAAGGCCGAGACCTGATCATTCTCTGGATGTTCTTCTCAAGCCCCACCGCAGCCGCCAGCTTCGCTATGGCTGTCGCTGCCGGCGGCGACGGCAAGTTGGCCGCCAACATCATTGCGCTCACCACGCTGGTGTCCATCGTCTCCATGACTATCGGCATTTATGCACTCACCGCGCTGGGGCACTAGGGTAGCGCGTTAAACTCAAGGTCAAATGTAAAAAAACATCCACAGGTAGCAGTACATGAACAGCCCCACAGCATGCCAAGTGAACATGACTCCCCAGCGCGAATGGGCCTTGCTGCTGATTCTTGCTGGCATACAGTTCACCCACATTCTCGACTTCATGATCATGATGCCGCTGGGGCCGCAGCTTACCCAGGCGTTCAGTATTTCCGACGCAAAGTTTGGCCTGCTGGTGTCCGCCTACACTTTCGCGGCCGGTGCTTCTGGTTTGTTGGCCTCGTTGTACATTGACCGGTTTGAACGACGCCGATTGTTGTTGATTTTGTATGTGCTGTTTGCCGTGGCCACTTTGGCCTGCGGCCTTGCCCCCACCTACGAAACGCTGATGAGCGCCAGAATCGCTGCCGGGCTTTTTGGCGGTATTTTATCGGCAATGATTCAAACCATCGTCGCTGATGTCGTTCCTTTTGCCCGAAGGGGCAAGGCCATGGGCGTCATCATGACCTCATTCTCCGTGTCTACGGTGATGGGTGTGCCTCTGGGCCTTTACGTGGCCGCCAATTCAGACTGGCACACTCCCTTCTTCGGAATTGCCGGCATCAGCTTTGTGCTGGCAGTGGCGGGCTGGTATGTCATTCCGACACTACAAGGCCATTTGCATGCGCGGGGCGAAACCGGTCCGCTTCAGGGCATTGCCCAAGTGCTTCGAGATCCGAATCATCTGCGTGCGTTCCTGTTTTCGTTTTGCATGATCTTCGCCGGGTTCTCAATCATTCCGTACATCACGATTTACATGCAAATCAATGCGGGGCTGACACCTTCGGACATTCCAGTGATTTATCTGGCTGGCGGCGCGGCCACCTTGTTCAGCGCACAAATCATCGGCAAACTCAGCGATCGAATTGGCAAATTGAAAATGCTGCAAATCATCGCAGGTACGGCAATTTTGCCCATGGCATTGATTACGGTGACTGCGGGGCAGAGCATGACAGTCATTCTGGTGGTCACCACGTTCTTCTTCGTATTTGTAAGCGGAAGAATGATTCCAGGCATGGCTTTGGTCAGTGCGGCGGGCAACCCCAGAAACAGAGGTACCTTCATGACCCTGAACTCGTCCATGCAGTCTGCCGCCATGGGCCTTGCCGCCTTGGTGGGTGGCATGGTGATCTCGCGCAATGCAGAGGGTCTGATCGAAAATTTCTGGATATGCAGTTTGATCGCGATCTCTTTTAACGTGATCGCACTGTTGATTGCAAGACGACTGAAGGTCTATCAGTAAACGGCCTAATCGTGGCTTAGCTGGCCATGCGGCGAATAATCGACGACACCACCAAACGCAAACCTTTGATCTCTTTGACTTCCAGCGGGCGCTTTTCTTTCAGGTCTTTGTCTTTGCTCAATTCTTCGAGCTTGTGTTCAATTTCTTTCAACAGCTCAAGTTGTTGTTTCATGATCATTTACCAATAGAATCGGGTACGCGAAATATACACGCAAGCGGCTGCGCATTGGATGACGTTTTTGTGACAAATCATCTGCGTCACATTGCAACAGTTGATGTGGATTGATCCTTGCTTGCCTCTTCAGGCAATTCCAATCCAGACCAACAACCATGACGCTGCATCAAGCCTACGCCGCCGCTTTTTCCCTACTTGTTTGCACCGCCACGTTTGCCAGCTCAGACACAGAATGGCCGGTATTCGGCGGCAACTGGGACCATCAGCGGCACACGCTGTCCACGCAAATTACGCCTCGCAATGTCGGGCAGCTTGACTTGGCCTGGGAATTCGACACGGGTGTGTCATCCAGCTTTCAAGCCACACCCATCGTGGTCAACGGCGTCATGTTTGTATCGCTGCCTTTTAACCATGTGGTGGCCTTGAAAGCCGACACTGGAAAATTGGTGTGGCGTTACACACACGACAGGATCAAAGATCGCCCCATGTGCTGCGGCCCCGCCAACCGGGGCGTTGCTGTAAGTGATGGCAAGGTGTTCATGGGCACAGTCGATTCACGCCTGCTGGCACTGGATGCACGCACCGGCCAAAAGCTTTGGGACATTGATGTCACCAAAGGCGAACAAGGTGTGCAGGAGGATGCCGCCACACTGGGGTCGCAACTCGACACGCAGGGCGGAAAACTGGAAGTGTCGGGTGCATCGGGTGCAGGCATCAACATGGCGCCCATGGTGTTCGATGGCAAGGTCATTGTGGGCATTACCGGTGTGGGCTATGGCTTGCACCTGGACTCGCCCGATCCCGATGCGCCACTCGGTGCAGTGGTGGGTATTGCGGGTAACTACGGACGCCGTGGTTTCATGGCTGCTTATGACGCCAACACCGGCACCCTGGCGTGGAAATTCGACACAGTACCCGAGCAAGGCTGGGAGGGAGAATTCAGGCAAACGACTCCCGACGGCGTGACACTGCCCCGAAACATTGAACAGGAAAAAGCAGCCGCAGCCCAATACCCGGATGCCTGGAAATACGGCGGCGGATCAGCCTGGAGTACCCCCGCCATTGATCGCAAAAATGGCATTCTGTATTTCGGCACGGGCAACCCTTCACCACAAATGGAAGGCTCGTCACGCCCTGGCGACAACTTGTACACCGCCTCCCTGGTGGCGCTGGATGTGCGCACCGGCAAGCTGAAATGGCACTACCAACAAGTGCCGCATGACATGTGGGGATACGACGTTGCAAGCCCACCCGTGTTGTTCACCAGTCAACACCAAGGCCAAGCGATTGAAGCCGTTGGGCAAGCCGGTAAAACTGGTTGGTTTTATGTGCACAATCGAATCACGGGTGAATTGTTGTTCAAGAGCGAGGCCTTTGTACCGCAGCACAATATGTTTACCCTGCCCACTGAACAGGGCAATGTGATTTACCCCGGTGTAATTGGCGGCTCCAACTGGTCCCCTGTGTCGGTCGACGAACAACGCCGCATGGTTTTTATCGCTGGCATTCACTGGCCGGTGAAATATCAATTGCACGAGCTGAAAGCGAAAGGCAACAAACCTGCGCTGAAATACTCTTCGATGTCACCCATTGAAGACGGAGAAAAATACGGTTTGTTGTCAGCCATTCATTTGGACACTGGCAAACTTGTATGGCAACACAAAGTGAATGCACCCTTGATTGGCGGTGTACTCAGTACACAAACAGGTTTGGTTTTTTCAGGTGAAGGCAGTGGTGAGTTTTTTGCACTTGATTCAAACACGGGCAAACGTGTGTGGCAACACAACAATTCAGCGGGCGTGAATGCACCACCCATTGCCTACGAAGTGGCTGAAAAACAGTTTTTGGCAGTGGCTGTGGGTGGCAACAAACTGTTTGGTTTCAAGCAGGGACAAACCATCAAGGCTTGGGCACTGCGGGTTAAATAAGCAGCCAGTGATTGTCCAGCTCCAATGGCCTGCTGAACTCAACAGCTAAACTACCCAGCCACACCTGCTCTCCTTCGGCAGCCAGGGCACATGCGGCGTTTGCAGCCTGTGAATGCAACAAGTTGCCTTGCACATCAAATTGCCCGGCAGAATTATTCTTGGTACAACTGATCACAAAGCCCTGGGGGGTGGCAACAATGTCGCCGGCATAACCCTTCACACCCGCCGATTCATTCACCGTGCGCAGTCCGTTTTCATCAAGCAACGCCAGTACCGGCGCAGCATCCCGAAGTGCAGCGGTGCTGTGGTGTGCCTGCATGGCAATGCCCACCACACCACCGGCGTGTGCCGCCATGTGTCGCAAACTGAGTCGGGAATCGCTCAAGGTCCATTGATTGAGCACCCTGCCTGTTCTGGGGCTCATGGCCACGATGGAAGAATCCATGGGCAGTTGATTCAGCGGGGTTCTGCCCATGTCCGCATGCGTAGGTATTCCGCCGTTGGCCACCAACAAAAAAGGTTCATCAATGCCCAACCCACCCCTGGGCAGGACCAGCATTTCATGGGGATCTTTGCCCAGTGTGGACCACACATCCAGCAACTCGAAGGTATGGCGGTCTCGAACCGCCAAGGCACCCGTACCGTTGAGCACATCCGTTTCTGTGGTGTAAAGCCAATCGCCATACACGGCGCTGTGGCCGTTCAAATGCCGGTCTTCGTCTTGCCAAACTCGCGAGGTTTCGCCGCTGCGAATATTCAGGCGCAAAAACCAGTCACCGGGGCGGCGAGCAATGAGCAAATACTCATCGCCCTGCAGGTGCATTAAACCGTGCGGGCGTGTGGGCAAATCGACTGCTGTGGTTACGGTATAAGAAAGCGCTGCACCTGGCCCGGCAGCGTTGAGCACACCCACCTGATAGGCCCCATTGGGAAGTTGCCAGGCTGCCAATAAACGGGCCTGACGAGTGTGGGTTGCAAGCTCAGCAGGCAAGGGCAAAGCCATGCTCAGGGCCAACGCGCTGCTTTGAAGCAGAAATTGCCGACGCGAATTGAACACTGAATCAATCACCATCGGAAGATGAAAACTGAATAGACACCTTCAAACCCTTGGCCACCTCGTTTTCCAAAAACCCCTTGAGCACCTTGAGTGCTTTAACGGACTGCTCAACACTGGCTGGCTTTGTGATGTCGTTGGACCGCATGGCCACAGCCACAGCACTGCTGTACGTAACCAAGGTGTCGGCCAGTTCAATTTTCCCCAAGCCGCGCAAATAAGCCTCCAGCGGGATCACTTGCGTATTGGCCTGCGGCACAGTTTGGCCAGTCACCATCAACAAATGTTCTATGCCCTGCCACTGTGCAGCCCATGCTTTTTCGGTCAATTGAAATTCTGAAAATGGCCAATGTCCTGCAGGCGCCATGTTTGCACTGGCTTCATCCTTGTTCTTCAAGAGCGGCTTTTCCATGCGCTCCCAAGCCAGGTTGTGCGTGGCTCCAACCAACTGGTTGAAATACAATTGCATGCCTGCACCCAGCGCCTGTGCGTCGTCTTGATTGGCTTGCGTTGCACTGGTTTGCCACCTTAAACCGGCCACAGTGCGTGCAATGTCGAGCACTACCTCGTGCGCGTAATTGCACTGGGGGGTGCCCGATTTGAAATCATTTTGCGTCAACAAATACTCAAGGGCAGGAAAACCTTTGGCCGGGCTTCCGATCAGGGCCATGGCTTGCGCACCTTGCGGCTGTTTTTTGATTGCACGCTCCAGCAAGTTCAGGCGCAAAGGTCGAAAATCGATTTGGCGCACCGTGTTGTTGTCCAGCATGGGTCCCATCACCACCGCCGACAGTTCCAGCCAGGCCAGGTAGGCCTTGGCATATTGCCCCTGTAACTGCTGCATGTTGGCTGGCAGCGTCTTCCCATCTGTTTTGCAATATTGCGCCGTGGCCACACTCAATGCGTCGAGCTGATCACTTAACACGGCGGAGTCTTTGGCGTGGTGGTGTGTCGCCACACTATTCAGTACCTCAGTCACCTCGTAATAAGGAAACAGCATGTCGCTTCTGTCCACAGGTTTTGCGGCCACGGCTGAGTTAGCAAAATTCAGCACCAATAACAATACAAAGGCCAATACCACCCAGACCAGCCCACGTAACAGGCCAGTTTTCAATTCATGCTGGTGTTGAGGATTCATCACAAAGACTCCACGAAACGAATCAGTGCTGCACGGTCTTGCGCAGAAAAATTCATGAAGCGGTTTTTACTGGGCTCGGCCTCGCCACCGTGCCATAAAATGGCCTCCTCGACACCATCGGCGCGACCATCGTGCAACAAACGCATGTGGTTGTTGACATCAGGAATCAAACCGATTCCCCACAAGGGCGGTGTCTTCCACTGTCGGCCATTGGCTTTGAAATCGGGGCGGTTGTCAGCAAGACCTTCGCCCATGTCATGCAACAACAAATCGGTGTAGGGCCAAATTTCCTGTCCTTCCAACGCTTTGCTGCTCAAGGCCGGAAAAGGCACTTTCCCAGTAGTGTAGGAAGGGCGATGGCACACCGCGCATTGCGCTTGCTCAAACAACTTTTGACCTTTCAGCACTTGTGCATCATTCACATTGCGGCGGGCAGGCGGTGCCAACACGGCTTGATAAAACACAATTTCATTGAACAATTTATCGCCAAGTTCAGGCGCACCGTTCTCTGATCCGTTGGGCGCCTGCAAACAGTCTTTCTGGGCCGATGTGCAATTCTCGGAGGGAAACACACTGCTGGTAATGCCGATATCGCCAAGAAATGCGCCACCGGTTTGATGCGCCAGCGTGGCCACATTGGCCTTCCAGCCAAAGCGGCCCAACATATTCTTTTGTGCATACGCATCCCAAACCCGGTTGGGCACACCCTTGATTGGGCCGGGCTGTGCCGCCTGCCGCTTGGCATTGTTCAAAACATCCTTTTCCTCAATGGCTTCCAGCAAGCCCAGGCCAATCACCTGTGGCGCAATTCGAGGGCTCACCATCACTTGGGGGTGCATCGGGCCATAGCCCAAATCAGAGAAAGAATAGCTCGGCTTTTTCAACACATAGGGTGTGCCATCCGGGTACTTGCCACGTAACTCTGTCATTTGAATGTGCACCTTGCCTTCAGGCTTCACGCCCGCAATTGCGGCGTTGTTGAACTGATCGCCATACACAGGATCGGGCACAACACCATGTTTGGAATCGTTACCGGGAATGGACAGGCGGAACAAAAGGTCCACCGGTTGTTCAGTGCTTAAGCGATCCAGAATTTCGGGCGGCTGTCCTCGACCGTCCTGTACGTGGCAACCACCGCAGGAGCGTGCAATGAAATGCGGGCCCAGTCCGTCACGCGCAGTGGTCGATGCCGGGGCCTGCACCCAGTTGCGCTTGAAAAACGAATTGCCAATTGCAAACCGGGTTCGTTCTTCATCGGGCAAATTGGCAGCAGGAAATGAAAACGCGTTTCGACCATCGGCGAACACGGTGACATCCCCTGCTGTGCGGGCAGTCATTCCTTCAACGGCAGCCCATGCTGCACCTGCAATTAACAGGGTTCCTCCTGCCAAACAAACAGCGACTTTCATCAGGGCAAGGTCAGGGTAAGTTGGGTAATGCCGATTGCATTGGCCGATTCAACCAGCAAGGTGCTTTGCTCAACCAGGCTATCCACGGTGGCTTTCACGCGTTTGGGCCCAGGTGCGTTTGCACCACCAATAATTTCCCGGTCAAAGGGTGCTTGGATGGCACTTGCGGCTTTCACTGAATTCAGGATTTGCTGCGTGGTTTTCTTCGCAACTTCCGGTGCACGTGCCCCCACCAACTCGGCCAGAGAAGGCACTTTCAACACGGCCCCATCGGCCTGTTTGTAAGTGCCAGTCCACACATTCAAAATACCTTGCGCATTGGTCACTGCATCGCGGTGTGTGTTGTCTGAAAAACAGGAGTGCTCATCCTCTTGATCCTGACTGAACAAGGCTACTTCAAGGCGTTCACCAGCGAGCTCGCCGCGCGAGAGTGAACCCAAACCCACCAGAATTTTGCGAATGGATTCCTTGCCGCCCTTCTCAAAACTCGCGCGGAAATTGTCAGTTCTCTTGGGGGCCCAGGCCGATTGCACTGTTTCAAGATCATGGATCAACAAGGCGGTTATTTCGCGCAAATAAGCAGCGCGACGTTCTGCATTCTGGCCTTTGCCTTTCACGTAATCGGTGTAAGGCCGATTGCCGGGGCCATTCTCATTCAAATCCTGCCCCCACAGCAAAAACTCAATGGCGTGCCAACCGGTGGCAATGTTTTCTTCACCGCCCCGCTCATTTTCTTCGATCAAGGCATCGCGGGTAATCTTGAATTTTGGATTGTTGATAAAGCCGCTGCGTGCGTTGCCTTGCACATAGTCCACATACGATTCATCCATGGGCCAGGCATTGATTTGCCCTTCAGGCCCGCTTTCATCATCAATCGGGCCACCGTAAAAACGGAAAGCTTCTGTTTGCCCGTAAAACTCGCGCGCATTGAGCCATGCTTTTTTCGCCGCTTCCAGACCAGCCTGGGAAGGCGCATTCAAAAATGCATCAATGGCTGCCTGCATTTTTCGGGCTGCATTCACTGAATCGGTGTAATTGGCATACACCAATTGCCCATAACCCTTTACCACATCTTGATCGGTAGGCGCCGCCACGGCCGCATTGCAAAGTGCCAAAGCTAAACCGACAACCATCGCCTTGTGTTTGGCGTTGAACCACGAGTACGTCATAAGGACCTGAAACCTTTGAATCAATCGAAAACAGCGTATATGTTAATCTTAATGAGAATGATTTGCAATTAATAAGAACATCCATTACACTTCGCCTCATTCGATGCAGGCAATCCACTTTATTCCGGGCCACCATGAATTCCCAATCTACGCTGAAAACCGGCACTGCCCCTGAAAGCCACACTGAACCAGCGGCAGCAGCGCCTTTGAATACAAAAACCCTGTTTCCTCAAGGCAGCCGCGAACGAACCATTGTTCATGACAACACAGAGTATCGATTGCGAATTACCGCCCAAGGCAAACTGATTTTGACCAAATAAATTTCTCTCACCCTCAAACCGCAAGCCAGCAAAACGAGTAGCCAGCCAGCGTTTTTTTCAAACAGCATCATGAACCCGAAAAAAATTCTGCCCTGCGCCATCAGCGCAATCACCCTGTTTTGGCCCCAACTATCAAACGCTCAAGAAGCCGCAACCCTGCCCGCTGTCAAAGTAGAGGGGCAGGTACAAGCCGAACCAAGCCCTTCAGCGCCAGTGGACGGGTACAAAGCCAACAGCACATTTTCTGCCACCAAGACCGGGACACCCGTTGTTGAAACCCAGCAATCCATTTCGGTGATTACACGCGACCGAATTGAAGACCAGGGCGCACTTACTTTGCAAGATACGCTGGGTTACACCGCAGGCGTAAGTGCTGGCTCTTATGGTTTTGACAACCGTGGGGACTGGGCTTTTATCCGAGGCACTTCATTTGTGCAGTACCAAGATGGTTTAAAACAGCTTTTTGGTTTTTACAACAATGTGCGCCCCGACCCGTTTACTCTGGAGCGTGTTGAAGTGGTGAAAGGCCCGTCATCTGTGTTGTATGGCCAGGGCGGTTTTGGCGGCCTTGTGAATATGGTCAGCAAGCGGCCACAACGCGAACAGGCTGGTGAAGTGGGTGTGCAGCTGGGCGAATATGGCCGTAAACAATTGGCACTCGACCTGACCGGCCCGCTGAATGAGGACGGCACCCTGCTGTACCGAATGATCGCTCTGACCCGCGACAGCGACACCCAAGTGAACTTTGTGCCGGATGATCGAGACCTGTTCGCACCCGCCATTACCTGGAGACCCAACGCCGACACCAGCCTGACTGCGTATTTGAATGTGCAACGGGATGTGTCGGGTTCATCCGTCGGCTTTTTCCCGATCATCGGCACCCGCTTTGAAGGGCCGAATGGCCGCATTCCAACTGACACATTCATCAGCGAGCCAGGCTTCGATTTATACCTGGCCAAGCAAACCTCGTATGGGCTGGAGTTTGATCATCGTCTGAACGATGTGTTCACCTTCAGCCAGAAAGTGAAACAAAGCGACAGTGCGGTGTCGTACAACTCGATTTACTCCTCATTCAACAGGGGCACAGTTGGTCGCCCAACCATCAACTCAGATGGGCGTACGATCAATCGCGTCGCCATTTCCCAATACAACGTCGCTGACAGCTTTACAAGCGACTCGCAACTTCAAGCAAACTGGACAAATGGCGCATTTGAAAACACCACGATCGTTGGTATCGATTTTCAGCGGGTAGCGCTGGGCGGCGCTCAAAGTGTTGGTGGTAGCGCTGAACCAATCGATTACTTAAACCCGGTCTACGGAGACTTTGTAGCGCCAACCCAACGTGATTTGGCAGGTACCCTTCAAAGACAAACTGGTATTTATGCGCAACACCAACTGAAGTATGACAAGCGTTGGTTAAGCACTGTAGGCGTCAGGCGTGACTGGGCCAAATCAGAAACCGACAACGCACCGGCCTCCAACCTGGATACATCCACCAACACCTACAAGGCCAGCTTGGGATATATCACCGATTTTGGAGTGATGCCTTATTACAGCTATTCGGAATCCTTTCTGCCCATTGGTGGCCTGGACTTCTTTGGCAACCCGTTTAAGCCCCAACTAGCTGAACAACAGGAAATGGGTGTGAAATATGAAACACCGGATGGTAAGTCGCTTTTCACTGCTGCTGTTTATGAAATCAAGGAAAACAACCGACGCGTCGCTGATCCTGCTGAAGCCAACAATCAAATTCAGGTTGGCGAAGCGGAAAGCAAAGGTGTTGAACTGGAAGCCAATCACCGCCTCAGCCCCACCGTGGATATTCTGGCGGCCTATGCCTACACCAGCGCCAAAGTAACTCGCCATTCCACACCCAACAGTCAAGGCAAAAGATTGGCCACAGTGCCCAAACAAACCCTCAGCCTGTGGGGACGCCAGAAGTTTTCCATGCTCGGCTTACCCGGCTGGCAATGGGGCGCAGGCTTGCGATTCATTGACGAATCCTGGGACGGAGTAGACAACGTGCGTACGCCCAGTGTGACACTGCTGGACGCCATGCTCTCGTATGAAACTGGCGATTGGCGCTACGCAGTGAATGCGACCAATCTGGCCAATCGGGAGTATGTGTCCACTTGCCTGTCTCGTGGCGACTGTTTCTATGGTGTCGAACGCAATGTGGTGTTCAGTGCAAACTACCGTTTCTAAAACACACTGGCTCAAAATCAGCAGTCGGCAAATTGTTTGCCTGCTGCTGGCTTTTCCCGCGGGGTTGGCTTTGGCCAACCTGTTCGCAGCGGCCTTGGCCATTTTGCTGTTTAAAGCAGGCATGGAACAAAGCGAAGCCATGACCCTGAGCCTGCTGCTGGCCTACCTTGCCATGCCCTGCTGGGTACTGTGGATTTACTGCACAGCCAGCCTGGCCTGGCTAAGTGCCAAAGGGCTGCTGTTTGGTTTGCTGTGTGCAATCGTGATTTATTTTCCTTGGTAAACCCTGGCCGTGAGCAAGCAGAAAGCACCTTCCATTCGTCAACACATGGCCTGGTTTCACACCTGGTTTGGGCTGTTCATCGGCTTCCTTCTATTCGCTGTGTTCTGGATGGGTACGCTCACCGTATTCGACAAAGAGTTCGATCGCTGGATGCACCCGGAAAGCCGCAGTGTTGCTGGTGAATGTTGCACACTGAGCCCCCAACAACTTGAAACCGTATTGCTGAAAGCGCGAGAGTTGGCGCCCGAGTCGGACAATATACGACTGCGCTTACCCACCGAACGTACGCCCATGACACTGATTCGGATTGTCAAACCCGACCGAACTTTGAAGGCCTATTTCATGGACCCCGACACGGGCAAAGTGGTGTCCAACGAACACACGTTGGGTGGCAGCGGTTTCTTTTTTCCCTTCCACTACAAATTCAATATTGCATGGAACAATGTCGGCTATTTTCTGCTCGGGATCGCAGGTTTGGCGATGATGGCCCTGCTGATCAGCGGAATTGTCATTCACCGGAAACTTCTGGCTGAGTTCTTTGTGTTTCGTCCGAAAAAACACACTGTGCGCAGCCTTCTTGACTTGCACAACATGAGCAGCGTGGTGGCACTGCCCTTTCACTTCATCATCACATTCACCGGCCTGCTGATCTTCTTTTCCATCTATTTTCCGTGGGCCACACTAACCGCGTTTGATGGAGACAAAGCTGCCTCCCAAAAAGCCATGAGTGGTTTTATCAACATGCCTCCCAGCGGTTTTACTGAAGACCCCGGGCAACAAATCGCCGCATTGAAAACCGTGCCAACTTTGGTTCAAGCACGTGAGGCTGCCTGGACTCAGGCACTGGGCGAAACTGCGCGTGCCGATTCAATCAATATTCGCAACTTGAGCGACAGCAACGCCACACTCGAAATTCGCAGGGTATTTCCCGAGCGCAGTATCACAATGAGTACACATGCCGACACAGTGCTGTTGCATACTGGCGAACTGCTCCATGCGCATCAACCCAAACCCATCAAGAGCTTTACCCACTGGATCAACGGCCTGCACTTCATACAGTTTGACCACACTGCACTTCGAGTGCTGTACGTGGTGGGTGGTTTGTTGGGTTGCCTCATGATTCACACCGGTTTTTTGTTTTGGCTGGAGTCGCGCCGCGTTCAACACCACAAGAAAAAACTGCCAGGCTTTACCGTGGTTCAAGCCCTGACTGTGGGCGGCACTGTCGGCATGATGATTGCCACTGCCGCGTATCTTGTGGCAAATCAGCTTCTTCCCAACCAACTTCCTAACCGCGCAACCACCGAAACATGGGTGTTTTATGGCGTGTGGGTACTCGCGATATTCTGGGCTTTTGTCAACGCCGTCCGATTCAAACGGCTGCAAAACCAGGCAGCCGCGCACCGCAGCAGCCAGTGGTTTCAACCCACGGTTGTGTTCACAGCCCTGTGTGCGCTGGCTTGGCTGCTCAATCAAATCAACACAGGTGGCATGTTCGCAGCCGCCCTTGATCAAGGGGACATGAATTCACTGGCCATCGACATGGGTTTGCTTCTCATGGTTGCAATGGGCACATACACCGCTTGCAAAATAGTCACTCCCAACGAGGCTTTTGAATGCACCTAACCCTACAAGTTGCGCTGGCTTTTTCGCTTCTGTTTTCAGGTTTGCTGTTGATCGCACTTTCACAACAGGCGCATTTTCGTCATCGCCGTTGGGCTGGACGTTGCAATGCGATTGGCTTACGTTCAGTGGGGGCACGCCGCACCGCTGGCCTGCTCGCCTTGCTGCTAAGCGCAATCACACTCAGCTTCATGCAAGGAATAGCTTTTGGATTGGTGGTGTGGGTCATGGCAACGGCGGCACTGGCCGTTGTTTTGGCATGGGTGCTCGCCCGGTCAAGTTAGGCGGTCGCTTGTGTTGTAGGCGTATAATTGCCCCACATTCAACACGAGCTATAGTCATGACCACCCGTTTTGCCACCACCGCCCTCTTGCTGCTGGCCAGCTTTGCAGCAAACGCACAAAGCAATACAACACCCACCACAGTCGACATGGCCAACCGTGTTCAGGCTTGTGTGGCCTGTCATGGCGCCGAAGGCCGCGCCAGCGCAGAAGGTTATTACCCGCGTATTGCCGGCAAACCGGAAGGCTACCTGTACAACCAGCTGATCGCATTTCGCGATGGTGGCCGTCAACATGCCGCCATGAACGGCATTGTGCAACACCTGTCGAACGACTACCTGCAGCAAATGGCGAGATACTTTGCTGCGCAAAATCCACCCTACCCTGCACCCGTAAAAAGTACAGCCTCAGCCGCAGAACTTGAGCAAGGCAAACGTTTGGTATTCGACGGTGTTCCATCAAAAAAAATTCCTGCCTGCGCGGCCTGCCACGGACAAGCACTGACCGGAGTTGAGCCCTATACACCAGGCTTGCTGGGTTTGCCACGCGATTACCTGAACGCGCAACTGGGCAAATGGCGCAACGGGCAGCGCCAAGCCGCCGACCCTGATTGCATGCACGCACTGGTGAAAGCACTCAGCCCCGAGCAATTGAATACAGCAACAGCTTATTTGGCCGCACAGCCAGTACCTGAAAACCCAAAAGCCGCACCGGCCAACAGTATTCAGTTTCCTTTGAAATGCGGCACACACACCACCACAGCAGTGCCCGGTAACAACAATGTATCGCCAGAGCCGATCGCATTGAATGTGCTGTCAGCGCAAGAAAAACGCGGCGCCTATTTGGCGCGTTTGGGCAATTGTGCCGGTTGTCACACAGCCAATCCCAAAAAGCCTTATGCTGGTGGCCGCGCCATCGAAACACCTTTCGGCAAAATTTACAGCACCAACTTAACCCCCAATGCCGAGCACGGATTGGGCAGCTGGACTGCAGATGATTTTTACAAAGCCATGCACAGTGGTGTCTCGAAAAATGGCGACTACCTTTACCCGGCATTTCCCTACACCGACTACACCAAAATGAGCCGGGCTGAAGTCGATGACTTATTCGCTTACTTAAAGCGCCTGCCCGCGATTGCTCAAAAAACACCCAAGCCTTCCTTGCAGTTTCCCTTCAACCAGCGCCCACTTCTGGCCGTGTGGCGAGCACTGTACTTTACTGAGGGCGAATTCAAACCTGATACCACGCAAACAGCACTGTGGAATCGAGGGGCCTACCTGATCAACGGCCCAGGACATTGCGCGGCTTGCCACACACCACGGAACACTTTGGGTGGATTGAAAGACAAACTGAATTTAAGCGGTGCCACCATTCCGGTACTGGACTGGTTTGCACCAGCGCTGAACAATCACTCCCTGCACGGTCTGGGCAAATGGAGTGAAAGCGACATTGCCCAGTACTTGCAAAGCGGAGTTAACCGGCATGCCGCAACATACGGCCCCATGGCCGAAGTGGTGGCGCACAGTCTGCAATTTGCCACGGCCGCCGATATACAAGCCATGGCGGTGTACCTTAAAAGCCTGCCGGCACAAGCCCCTTCAGAAAAAGAATCGACAGGCCTTGGGCAACGTACCTTGCTGCCACTGATGCAGCGGGGCGAAAACATTTACACCAACACCTGCGCGGAATGTCATGGCAAGCAAGGAGAAGGGAAAGCCAATCAGTTCCCGGCCTTGGCGGGCAATGTCAATGTGATTGCACCCAACCCGGTCAATGCCATTCGCATGGTGCTGAATGGCGGGTTTTCACCCAGCACGCAAGCTGCGCCCTACCCACATGGCATGCCACCTTATCGTGTCGAACTGAGCAACAACGACATTGCAGCGGTGGTCACTTACATTCGCCGAAGCTGGGGCAACACGGCCAGTGGTGTTGCGTCTGTCGAAGTGGACAAACAACGCGGCCAGTAATAAAAAAAGCCGGTGACGAATTGCTTCCCCCACCGGCTTTTGGACCTTGCATCAAGCGATTAGAAATCAAGCTGCATTTCTACCAGCAACATACGCCCAGGTGCGGGTACGCGACCGGTTGTGCTTACGTCCACACCCCGGAAGAAGTACTGTTCGTCAAACAGGTTATTGATCCCAAAACCAAGATTCATGTTTTTGCCTTGCCCAATCGGGAAATCACGCCCCACGCGCATGTTCACCAAAGTGTAGGCGGCCAATTCACCAGCACTGCCGTTGGCAGTTTCAACCTGTGTGTTGGCTGAATCACTGAAGCTTTCAGAAACATACAGGGCATTTGCGTTGGCCGTCCAATTGCCAAACTTGTACACCGCATCCAACCCCAAATGGTGCGTGGGTGCATTGCGAAGTTCCTTGCCTTGATCAGCGCCCGACAATTGCTCCGTATCCAGATAGGTATAACTCATTCCCAGTTCAGTTTGGCTGTTCAGGTTCCAGCGACCTTCCAGCTCAACGCCTTCTTGGCGTGTTTCCCCCAGGTTGCGGAATGCGCCTGTATCGAAAACGATCTGGTCTTTGTAATCCACCCGGAACAGCGTTGCCGCAATATTGGCTTGCGGGTTGATCTGCCAGCGTGAACCGATTTCGTAGTTCTCGGCGGTTTCATTGCCCACATCACCACCGCGCGTCACCTGTGCCGTTTGCACCGGCACCAATGAACGCTGCGCATTGGTAAATACGAACACATCTTTCGTGGCCTGGTAACCCACAGTCAAGCCAGGCAACCATTCATCGGGGTTGTTCTGAAACTCGGTACCGGTATTCAAATCACGGTAGCGGGTTTCAACATCTTCATAACGAATGCCCGGCGTTACTTTCAAACGATCGTCCATCAATCCAATGGTGTCGCTGACGTAGTAAGCCATCGCCTTGGTGGTAAAGTCCCAGCGGCGGAACGGATTCACTGCCCCTGTTGCAAGCGTGGTGCGGCTTACATCAAAGCGCACATCTTCTTCAACAAAACGCGCACCTGCAATCACTGTGTGGTTGGCTATCTGCTTGGTGAACCTTGGTTCCGTGCCATGCACACTGAACACGCGTGGGGAATCGAGAACAAACGCTGGCGTTTGTGCTGGGTCATCCGAGAAAGTGGCTGACTGGCTGAAGAAGAACGTGCGATTTGCTTGGTGCGCAAAATTGCGCCATGTCAGCTTGAAATCGTCGGAAAACGAATGATTCCAGGTGAAAGTGCCGCGCCACATGTCTGCGTCGTACGCATCAAAAGGCTTTTGCGACTGGTTTGGGTTTTGATCATAGGCAACTGGGCTTAAGGCACCAGGCAATTCAGCCTTCACTTCGTAATACTGCAACTGCGCTTTGAAATCGTTGTTGGGGTTCAGGTAGTACTCGCCATCCACAATGAAGTTACGCACTTCGGTGTCTGAACGATCACGCTGGCCCTTGCCATCCACAATGTTGGCCTGAAATTGCAAGCCAAGGTCTTCACGCACAAAACCACCAATTCGGTAGTAAGTGTCGGTCAGCATGTTGCCAGTTTCTTCGGAAATTTGAAGGCGCTCGCGGAAGGTCTGGCTGGTTTTCGCGGGAATGGGCTTGGTCACCAAATTCAGCACACCGCCCACGTTGTTCGGCCCGTAATGCACGGCAGCACCACCCCGCACCAAATCTACAGCTTCAAGGCTGGGCAATGTAACGGGAAATAGCGACAGGCCCACGTTGGTGTAAGGGCCAATGGCAATCGGGTAACCATCCACCAAAATTTGCAAACGTTCGCTGCGCAAAGGGTTCAAACCACGCACACCAATGTTGGGCAAAATTCCGGTGCCGGTTTCGTCCAGTACTTGAACACCCGGCACACGGCGCAAGGCATCTTCCAGGTTCAAAGCACCACGTTCCTCAAGATCTTCTTTCTCAAGCACCGTGCGCGCACCTGTGTAGGCTTTCACACTTTCCTCGGTGGGTGGACCCAACCAGTCGGATTGGACAGTGACGGGTGCCAGGGTCTGTGCTACTGAAACCCCGCTAAAAGACAAGCAAGCGAGAGCAACCGCCCTCGCGAGACAATCAACCGGTGCGAGTTTGAAATTGATGGAATATTTGCTGTGGACAGGATTAAACATGACAAATTTAGTTATTAATAATTGTTTCTATTATCATTAAATTTGGTATGTAAAAATAACCACTGCCATCAAAACGCGTTAAATATTGAACCCTTCTCTCCAATAAAGTTACACAATCAATTCAACTGCGGTCGATCAACATGGAAGCATCGTCTTCATTTCCCCTCATTTCCTCTTCGCTTTGTCACTCTCCCGATCGCACTCAAAATTTGCTGCTGAACCCCCGCATTACAACTGCCCTTGAAAACGCACTGCCCGGCATCGATGCAAACAAACTGATTTACGCTCTGGACACCCTGCTGGGCGGTCGCGGTAACTACACTTTGGTGGGTAGCGCCAGCATGCACCTTCATGCACTTGAACACCCCAACGCCACGTGTGCATTGCCAAGGCCTCATGATCTAGATGTGGTTGTCAATGACACCGCGATTCGTCGCGTAGAGCTTGCGAACACAGAAACACTGGGCAGACTGAATTTGAAACGCGACGCGAATTTTGCGCATGTGTTGCACATGCCGCGCGACAATGCGCCCGACCTGAAAATTGACATTGTCCATTCCAGCACCCCGGGTTTTCTGAAGTACCAATTCAACCCGCATTCCATTCACAACATACAAGTTGGCATGTTGGCCGACTGCCTGGCCGATTACAAAGCCAGGCGTACCGATCAGGAATTCGTAGAACAATGTGGAGGCCAAACCCAGGCAAATGCAAAGGTTCAACCCTGGCTGGATTATTTCGACCAGTTTCGCCACGAGGCAGGCACTGTGTTGCCGCGGCAAGCCGCGAAAAGACGATTTACAGAATCAAGGAACTCAAGCCCCGAACAAGGGTTGGGTGAACCCAGCCACGCCAGGGCAGCCGCGAGAATTTTGAAATTTGGGAGCTAAGGTGGGAAATTAAGCCAAGCGATTGAATTGGAAAATCAAACCGTTTGCTGGCTCATTTCACTGACTTGGATCAGCGTGTTGTGCGCATCAATTTCACTTTGGCAGTGCATGCGGCACTGGCCGCAGCCCGAACATGCACCCGTTTTCATGGTGATGTCGTCCACTGAACCACAACCGCTTCGCACGGCTTCAGAAATGGTACGGTCGCTTACGTTGGCACAAATGCAGACGATCACGGTGGGCCTCAAATTGCGTTGAACTTGAAATTAATAATAATGATTCGCATTACTATAATCAAGTATTTTTTCAACGCAATTCGAAAAATGTTAGACGATTTACTCTGAAACACCCATCATGGATTGCTCGTAATTCTGCAAACCTACCCTGTCAATCAGGCTCAGCTGGGTTTCCAGCCAATCGATGTGTTCTTCGGTGTCTTCCAGAATTTCTTTCAGAATGTCGCGAGAAACATAATCGCGCTCGTCCTCCGACGCCTTGATGCCATCTTTGATCGTCACTTGGGCTGCGCTTTCCATTTTCAGGTCGCTTTCCAGAATCTCGCGTGTATTTTCGCCAATCATCAACTTGCCCAGGTCTTGCAGATTGGGCAGGCCATCCAGCATCAGCACGCGTTCAATCAGCAAATCGGCGTGCTTCATTTCACCGATGGATTCCTCATATTCCTTTTTCTTCAGTACATCCAGGCCCCAATTGCCGAAAATGCGCGAATGCAGGAAATACTGGTTAATCGCAGTCAATTCATTCTTCAATTGCGCATTCAGTGCCGCAATTACTTTGCTCGAACCTTTCATTGTTCCTCTCCCTTGCATTCAAAAATCAACTCAATCCACAGTGTACAACGCGGGCCAAGGGGGCCGAAACCCTTTTCTGGTGCGCTTCTTAAAAAAGTACTTGCCAAAATCGAAAAGCCAAATAATAATGAGAACACTTCTCGTTTCCATCTTTCCGAGTGAGATTGCCGTGGGCCTACCGATCAATCTCCTTCTTCGCAACAGTTGGCATCCTCACCGGTAGGCCTTCCTCGCTCAGAAAGACCCTCCCGCACCAGCCAGCCGCCGCAAGCCAGTGCATCTTTTATCTCAAAGGATTGCTGTCATGAATAAACGCGCGCTGGTCGTGGCGATTGGCGCAGCTGTAGGTTGTCACCCGGCTGCATGGTCACAAAGTACTCAACAAAATGAGGCGACTACACTTAAAGAAGTGCAGGTCACCGGGTTTGAGCGGGTTTACAAAGAACCGACCACCAATACGGCCTTGGGCTTCGAAGCGGACCCGATGAGCACACCGCTGACCACCATCAGCATTCCCATCGACATTCTGGAAGACCAGCAAGTTAACAACGTTGAAGATGCATTGCGCAACGTAGCCGGTGTCACCAAATTCAAACAGGGCAATGGTGGCGAGGAAAAGTTTTCAATACGCGGTTTCGATGCCTCCCAATCGCTTTACAAAGACGGCGCACGTATCAACAACGTGTTCAATGCCACCAACATTGCCACCACTGAAACCGCCAACATTGAGCGTTACGACATATTGAAGGGCCCGGCTGCCATTTTGTATGGTCAGGGCGAACCGGGCGGTGTCATCAACTATGTCACCAAGAAACCAAAATTCACCGAGTACCGTGCTGCCGAAGTGATTGCCGGTAGCGACGACTATTACCGCGTTGAAGCCGACTTCACCGGGCCGCTGAGCGACACCTTCGCTTACCGGCTTATCGTGTCGTCTGAAGACAGCGGCAGTCATCGGGATTTCACCTTCCGCGATCGTCAGCTGGTAGCACCTTCATTGACCTGGAAGCTGAGTCCTCAAACACTGGTCACCGCGCAGTATGAATACATCACCGACACCTACACCCAGGACCGTGGTCAGGTGCTCGATGGCAACAATGCCACAGGCTATTCCTACAGTGGTCGCCTGAACGGCACCCAGTTTTATGGCATTCCCGGCTGGAATGAAAACACCGAAAGCGACTACAACCGGTTTGCCTTGCTGGCCGAACATTTCTTTGACAATGGCTCGTCAATTACAGCCAACTATTCTCGTACGCGAGTGGACAAAACTCTGTTTGACTCCAGCCCTAGGGCTATTGGTCCGAATGCACAGGTGGTTGCAGACAATGGTGATGTCGCCATTCGAGCGTCGCAACAGGGTGGCCAGGGCGAAAGCGACAGCATGGTGCTGAAGTACCAATGGCAACTGGATGGCGGCAGTATGTTCGGGCAGAACATCGGTCACAAATTCCTGTTGCAAGGTGATTACGAGCGTATTGTGAACAACACTATTTCTGCCTCAGGCACCCAAATCACTTACAACGTGAACACAGGGCAGTACAGCGGAATTCCGCCCGGCGGAGTGGTCGTGGGTCCGTTCACCCAAGGCGGAAGCAGTGCCCGTCAACAGGGCTTTGTTATTCAAGACCTCATTTCAATCGGCGAGAAATGGAATTTGCTGGCGGGCTTGCGCAGCACCCAATTTGAAGACCTCCAAGCCAACGTAGACAGCGATGACATTTCACCCCGGTTTGGTCTGGTGTACAAAGCCACCAACACATTGTCGTACTACGGTAGCTGGGCCAAAGGCTTCACCCCCACCACTGCCACTGGCTTTAACCCGGCCACGGGCAACGGCATTGGCGGTGCCCCTCTCGATCCGGAACGCACCGAGCAGTATGAATTGGGTGTCAAAAAACAGTTACTGAACAAGCAACTGGACATTACCGCGGCAATTTTTGATTTGCGCAAATCCGATGTGGCAGTCACCGACCCGGCGTCATCTGGTTTGCCAACAGGTGAACAGTGGTCCACCAACTTGGGCGAAACCCAAACCCTGGGCTTCGACATTCAAGCAATCGGCAAGGTAAACGATGCATTCCGCGTGGTTGCAGGCTACGCCTACCTGGACAATCAGCTCCTGGCGGTAGACCCTTCACTGGCTGGCCAAGAGGGCAATGCCTTGCCCGGCATTCCCGAGCATTCCGGCAATTTGTTTGGTGTGTATGAAGTGCAGCGCGGCCAATACAAAGGCTTGGGCCTGGGGCTCGGTGTGTTTGCCCAAACCGGTTCATTTGTGTCGACAGAAAACCGCGCCAAATACGATGGCTGGGCGCAACTGGATGCCTTGGCTTACTACAAGGCCGACGGGTGGAAAGTGCAGCTGAACCTGAAAAACATCACGGATGAGGAGTACAACTACGCGCAAGCTGGCACCACCACCGATTCATTCGGTGCAGTGCGAGTGGGCACCAGCACGCCTAGAACCGTCAATGTGAGCTTGTCGGTCGAATTTTGATCGCCAAGATCTGATACACTCTTTTTGATATTAATTCTCATTCACAAAACTGGAGTGCATGAAAATTGCTTGCTGATTGAATAGTCCGCAAGCAAGATCGAAGCAATTGACTCAATGAACACAACGTTGAACACCATGTCCGTTCCAATGAGTGCTCTACAGGGCAACAACACTCAATCCATCAGTAACGCCGTCACCTTCGCCGGTGTGGTGTTGTTGCACGTGCTGGGTTTGGTTTGGGCCGCACAACAACTCAGCGTAAGTGACCCCGTGATTACGCCACCCAGCGTGGTGGGTGTATTGGTAGCGCCTGAACCTGAACCTGCGCCGCCACCGCCCAAGCCAGTTCCGCCGCCACCCAAGCCTGAGCCGAAACCGGTCGTTCCAAAACCAACACCAAAACCAACGCCAAAGCCTGTGGCCAAGCCAGAGCCTGTGCGTGAAGTGGCTCCGGAACCCGTGCAACAAGCGGCCCCGGCTGCACCTGCACCACCCGCCCCGCCAGTGCAACAGGCCACGCCTGCGCCGGAGGCACCAGCACCTGTAACGCCACCACGTACCGACGCTGCGCACCTGAACAACCCGGCACCCCAATATCCAGCCTTGTCACGCAGGCTGGGTGAGCAGGGCCGGGTGATGCTGGACGTGTACATTCTTCCCGATGGCAGCGTGGGAGAAATCAAATTGAACCGCTCAAGCGGCTTTCCGCGACTGGACAACGCAGCCCTTCAGGCTGTGAAAACCTGGAAGTACGTGCCCGCCAAACGTGGCGACAAACCAATTCCGTTTTGGTATGTGCAACCGGTTTCTTTCGTATTGAATAACTGAGAACATTGAATTTAAGCGAGGTTTATTGAAATGGAAAACAATCCTTACGGTATGGCCGCCATGTGGGCGCAAGGTGACTGGGTCATCAAAAGCGTGGCACTGCTGCTGTTGATCATGTCGATTGCGTCCTGGTACGTCATCATCACTCGCAGCATTCGCCTTTATCGCCTGCGTAAAAATGTGGGGGCGGTCGACAAGTTCTGGCACACCCACAGCTTTGCTGAAGGCTTGCAGGTGCTAGGCAAAGACACCGGCAACCCGTTTCACCATATGGCGATTGAAGGCCAGGCTGCGGTCAACCACCACAGCACCAACAAGGACGACCTGCACGGGCAAATCAGCCTGGCCGACTGGCTAAGTGAAGCACTTCGTGGTGCCATGGATGAAGCCGCCGAGAAACTGCAATCAGGCCTTTCCATTCTGGCCTCTGTCGGTTCTACTGCGCCCTTTGTTGGCCTGTTCGGCACGGTGTGGGGCATTTACCATGCGCTGGTGGGCATTGGTGTTTCAGGTCAGGCCAGTATCGACAAAGTGGCGGGCCCTGTGGGCGAGGCGCTGATCATGACGGCATTTGGTTTGGCTGTGGCCATTCCGGCTGTGCTGGGCTACAACGCACTGACCCGCGCCAACAAGGGCTTGCTGAGCAAGCTGAACCGCTTCGCGCGCCAGTTGCATGCCTATTTCCTGACCGGCTCACCCATGCAGAAAGATTCCGCCGTGCGCACCATGCCCTTGAAAAAGGAGGCGTAAGCCATGTCGTTCAATTCTTACGACGATCAGCAGGAAATGAGTGAAATCAACATGACACCCCTGGTGGACGTCATGTTGGTGCTGCTGATTATTTTCATCATCACCGTGCCAGTGATTACGCATTCCGTGAAAGTAGACTTGCCGCAAGCCAGCCAACAACCCACTGAGGTAAAACCCGATGTGGTCACGTTGACGGTACAGCGCGATGGCAGCCTGATGTGGAATGACGAGTCACTGACTTTTGAGAACCTGGAACTTCGTTTGCAAGCTGTGGCGCAACAGGAAAAACAACCCGAGTTGCGTATTCAGGGCGACAAGGCCGTGGAGTACGAGAAGGTGATTCAGGTGATGGCCGCTGCACAACGTGCCGGCGTAGAAAAACTTGGCTTCATGACAGAGCCGCAAAGCACACCCTGATCCAAATTTGGAGGCAGAGTAAACATACTTTCTTGAAGTCATGCGAAACTGGGCGCTGAAGCTTGTTTTCAGCGCCTTTTTTATTTTCTTATTGGCCTATTCATGAACACATCTGCCTTGAACCCAGGTTATCTTTCCCGCAGTGTTGGTCCAATCCATATCAATCTGGATCGACAGCTATACAACGCCAGCCATGTGCTGAACTTTGAAAAATCCCAGGCACATCAGCATTTGTCCACATTCATTCACCGCATGTTCAGCGGCGAGGTGGTCAACAGCACAGAACACCGGCCAGCCGGTCATTGGGCCCTGAGAGCAGCCTGCAACCAGCAGGCCTACCCTGCACCAGTTTCGCTGGTGGTCAATGGTCGGGATGAACTGGCACTGACCAGGCAAGTGCAACACCAGATGGAAGCCTTCGTTGAACAGGTGCGCTCGGGCCGCTACACCACTCCCGACGGCAAACGCTACGACAGCGTATTGCATTTGGGCATTGGTGGTTCTGACCTAGGCCCCCGTCTGCTGAATGACGTGTTCAGCAAACTGGATTTGGGTGAAGCACCGGCATTGAATATCCGGTTTGTCGCCAATGTGGACTTTCATGAAATGAAAGCTGCGTTGGCTGCACTGAACCCGAAAACCACTTTGGTGGTCATTGCCAGCAAATCATTTTCAACACGCGAAACCCTGCACAACGCGCAGCATATTTTCAAATGGCTCGATGCCGCGGGGCCTGAGTACCGCCCCAAAGCACTGGTGGCCGCAACCTGCAAACCCAACAAAGCGATTGAGTTGGGCGTGGCCGCTGACCGGGTATTTGAATTCAGCGAAACGGTGGGCGGGCGTTATTCCCTGTGGGGCCCAGTCTCAATTGGCGTGCGCATGGTGCACGGCAACCCGGTGTTCAATGAACTGCTTGAAGGCGCTGCCTTGATGGATGGCCATGTGTTGCAAAGCAAAGCCAGTCAATGTATTCCAACGCTGCTGGCGCTGAGCGACCTGTACAACCTGGAACACGGCGCGGCCTCGCTGATGCTGAGCCCCTACGATTCACGCTTGGGTCAGCTGGTACCCTACCTTCAACAACTGTGGATGGAATCACTGGGCAAAGGCGTGAACAACCAGGGCGAGTTGCTCGACAAACCCGCCTGCCCGATTCTGTGGGGCGATGTGGGTACCAATGGGCAACATGCTTTTTTCCAGATGCTGCACCAAAGCAAAATTGCAAGCTCAGTTGAGTTGATCGCAGTGGTGCAACCCGACCATGATGAAGTCAAGTCGCACCAAGTGCTGCTCTCGCATGCCTTGGCGCAGTCTGAGGCTTTCTCGGTGGGGCGTTTAAACTCACCCGAAGAGCTCAACAACACCGCCAGCAATTACAAATCTTGCCCGGGTCACCGGCCTGTTCAAATGGTGTTTCTCGATTCGCTGACGCCCTACTCGCTTGGCGCACTGTTGTGCATGTGGGAACACCGCACTGCTGCGCTGGCCGCCATGCAAAATATCAATCCCTTCGACCAATGGGGCGTTGAATTGGGCAAAGGCATAGCCGAGCAACTGGAACACAGCGTGCCACCTGGCCATACCCCTGCAGAGAACCCGGTGACCGCACACCTGATCAACCATTTCCTGAAAAATTCCGCCTCATGATGAAATGGCAAGCCCTGCCACTGCCCGCTTGTAGCCTGGCCGAAAGCCCACGGTATGCACACGGTGGCTGGGCTTGGGTGGACATCAACAAGCGCATGTTGTATCGCCTGGATCAAAGCGATGTATTGAACACAACTTTGGACGATTCAGCGCAACCAAGCGCCTTGCAATTGCCCGATGAAATAGGCTGCGTGCTGCCCACTGCGAAGGCGAACACTTGGGTGGCACTGGGCAGGCAAGGCGGCTGGCTGATCGAGGGCAACAGCTGCACCCTGAAGCTGCATGCGCCTTTCGATTCAGGCAAGCACCGCTTCAACGATGGCCGCGCAGATACAAACGGCCGAATCTGGATTTCAACCTTGGTCGATGCCCGCAGCCCCGCCACCGCCGCACTGTATCGCATTGAGTCGGGAAAGGTCGAGCTAAAAATAGGCGATTTGATTGTGGGCAATGGCCTCGCGTTTTCTCCAAAAGGCGACTCGGTGTTTCTCAGCGACACGCGGCACAAATGCATTTGGCGATTTGATTACTCGGTCGAGACTGGGGAGTTCAGTAACCGGCAATTGATCAAACAGTATTCCGAAGGAACTGCACGGCCCGATGGTGCCTGTTTTTCATCCGATGGCAGCTACTGGGTTGCCATTCTGGAGGGCTACCGGCTGGACCGCTTTAGCGAGCACGGCGAATACATTGAGAGCATTGAACTGCCCTTGGCCAAGCCCACCATGCCCTGCTTTGGCGGCGCACAGGGCAATGTGTTGCTGGTGTGCTCAGCCCAGGCTGATGAGAAGTTTCCCAACAAGCCAGGTTTCGAAAACACCAGCCTGATTGCCTGCAGAACTGACTTCACTGGTTTGGCGGAAAACTTCGCCAACCCGCATCATTTGGTGTAACGGCTGTCGATCAGGTTTTTCTTCAAGCGCGCCATGTTTTTCTGAACTGAATCGCCCAGCCGCATCGCCACTTGCGTAGCCAGCACATCCACAACACAAAGGTGCAACAAGCGCGACACCATGGGGCTGTACTGCTCGTAGTATTCACCATGATCTGCAGGAATATGCACCTGTACCGCTTGGGCCAAAGGCGAACCCGACGCTGTGATGGCAATGGTACTTGCACCCGCTGCGCGGGCAATTTGCGTGGCGTCGAGTAAATCCTGACTGCGGCCTGAATTTGAAATAATGATGAGGCAATCGGCTTTGTTCAACATGGATGCAGCCATGATCTGCAAATGCCCATCGGAGTAAGCATGCGCTGTACAACCCATGCGGAAAAACTTGTGCTCTGCATCCAGCGCCACAAACCCCGAATTGCCCACCCCATAGAAAACAAGCCGACCTTTTTTTTCAATTGTTTTTGCAAGCAACTGTGTGGCTTTGTCGATGGGTTTGGCCGGGGCTGTATTGCGGAAAGTGCGCAGTGTGTGAATGGCGTTGTCGAGTACTTTTTGAATCAGGGTTTCACCACTGTCACCTGCTTTCACCGATTGGTGAATGAACGGTACCCCTGCATTCAAACTGGCGGCCAGTTTCAATTTGAAATCACTCAGCCCCTCGTAACCCAGCGATCGGCAAAACCGCACCACCGACGGACTGCTGACACCTGCGCGTTTGGCCAGTTCAGTCACAGGCATTTTCTGGAAACCACTGGGATCTTTTAATACCAGCTGGGCCACGGCCTGTTCGGCACCGGAAAACTGCTCCAGCTCCATGCGGATTCGATCAAGTAAATTCATGCACACGCCGGGGCAAACCCGAAGTAATAAAATTACATTGTACTAGCGAATCACACCACGCGCCTTGAAGTATTGAACCAGCACGTTGGGCTCAAAAGGTTTGGAATAAAAGGCATCAATACCCGCCGCCATGGCGCGTGCATATTCAGCCAAACGCGAACCAGCGGTCACCGCCACAATTGGAATTTTTACATACTCCACCATGTCGCGAATATGGCGTGTGGCACTGAACCCATCCATGACCGGCATGTGTAAATCCATCAGGATTGCGGCAATGTCCACGCTTTTGTCCTGAAGCATTTCAACGGCCACTTGACCGTTCCCAGCCACCACCACATGGGCGCCCAGCTTGCGAAGTCGAATGGCATTAATCTTCGCCACGGTGGGGTCGTCCTCCACCAGTAAAAGCTTCAGATTACTCAAAGGCAATTCGCCTTCGGCCCGGTCGGCCGACACAGCCTGCGCACTGGCCCTGCCCAGCAAGTTAAGCGGCAGCTGAATGCTGCTGCAAGTGCCTTCGCCCTGTCGGCTTTTCAACAAAAGCTGCCCACCCATCATTCCAAGGTACTTGTGGGTGAGATAAAAGCCCACACCCATGCCACCGCCCCCACGGGTGCGGCGCACAGATTGGTTAGCAAAAGGTTGGCCAATCGATTGGATCAGTGAATCGGCCATGCCAATTCCATCATCGCTGACCTCGAAATAAAGTTCCGCGAGCGGCTCGGCCTTGAATGCAATGTGCACTTTGATTTGGTGGGCATCTGAAAACTTCATGGCATTGTCGATCAAACCGTGCATCATGCGACCAATGCGCACTTTGTCACCCAACACCAAAGGGTCAAAATCGAATTCCTCATGAATGTCCAGCAGGTGAATTTGCCCGGGATGCGCGCGTTGCACCAACCGCAAGCGGTCCAGCCAAAGGGCGCGCAAATCAAACGCTTCTTCGTCCAGCTGAAGCTCGCCCAACATGCTGTCGGCGTAATCCATTAACATTTTTACGCTGCGGGTTACATCAATATTGGCTTTGTCCAGGTCTTGAAACAACTCCGCTTGATCCTCGTCCAGTCGAGTGGCCGACAACTGGTTCAGCATTTCAAGTGAATTGTTCAAGGGGGTGCGCAGCTCGTGGCTGACCACATTCAAAAAGTGATTCTGCTGCCGCACCACTTGCATCAGTTCTTTGGTTTTGTGACGCAAACGCTCATTGCCATGCTTCAGTTCATTCAGCAGCTTGGCCTTGTCGGTCACATCCACTATCGCAAGAATGACAATCGGTGTTTCGGCTTCGCGATTAACGTTCAAGCCAATTTGTACAGAAATTTCATGCCCAGCTTTGTGATGAGCGGGAAAATATTTCTGCCCGGTACCCTGCCCCATCATCCGCCCCGTGGACGACTGCATGAATTTCTGAAACAGGCTGGAATGCCCGTTTCTCAACTCTGGTGGCAACAGCATTTCAAAAGGCCGATCCAGCAACTCGACCACTGAGTAACCGAAAATATCGGCGCAATACGAATTCAGGGAAAGAATTCGCCCGGCATGATCAACCTGCATCAAGCCAACGGGGCTGTGCTCCAACACGTCGGGAGTTACTTTTTCAGAGTTCAAGGGGAGCGGATTCACTGGATTGAATAGACCCAGTGTGCCCGATCGGGAAAAAAAAGAAGGGGGCATTACCGTGGCAAAGCCCCCTCTATTCGTTCAATTGATAAATGATTAATTACTGTGAATTAACATTCCTAAAAGCGGGTGCTGCCCAACCCTGCATTGAATTGGCTGGCTTGGCTGGCAACGGTGTTCCCCCAATCAACTTCTCGGTGGCAGTGCCGTAGCGCAGCCAGGTCTGTGTGGATTGCGTGCCCACGCCGGGCTTGCTGTAATCGCACACGCCCTGCGGGAAAATTTCCTTCACCTGTGCCACGAAAGCCGCAGCATCGGTAATCGACACCACACCGGCGTAGTCTGCAGGGTCAACCGGCTTTAACACACACTTGTTGGTAAGTGTGCGAATGTCGTCGCCCGCCACGGTGCGGGGTGTGCCAAAGCGGGTTTGCACCAGCACGTGTTGCAATTCAGCAATCGGGCCAGTCAACTGGGCTGACATGCCTGTGGAATCCACGGCCGAGAAATCCAGGCCACACACTTGATTGCTCAACTGGTCAAATATTTGACCTGCTTCAGGTGGTGGCTTTGGAATACTGCTTGAATTGGCCATTGGCAAAATTGGCTCCGGGTAAAACAAATTGCCAGTCAGCGGTACGAAGGGGCCGTCATCGGCATAAATGCTTTGTGCAGACAGGCATTTGTCACGTGCAGACGCTGGCTTGTTGGCCACTACTTTTTCTGGCAAAGGCTTGTTGCTGTCATCCGCCTCGATCTGGCTTAGCCAACGGTCCATCACCAGCAAGGCCTCCGTACTGTAGGTAGAGTCGCCCGCAAGTACCAATTGCCCGAACCAAATCACATGGTTGTCGAAATGCCCCTGTGTGGCATTCAAGCGGGCGCGCATCTGCCAGCTGTGAAATGCATCGTGCGCAATACCGGGGTCGGGACCACGCAAGTCAATAATCGGGATGTTGCTTAAATGCTCTGCCGTGTTGACCGCACCTGTTTTATAGGAGTTGGTCAAAGCCAGGGGATCTGCCACTGTGCGCGTGGCCACACGCTGAATGTCGACATCAAAACCACCGATATTGCGGTTCAAATCCAGAAACTGATCCGCAGTGATGGTGCCTTGCTGAAGCGCGCCCAGGCCATATTGCACGCCCACATTGTCCAGCGGAATACCGCCAAAACCTCGACCAATTTTCTTTTCGTTGGCACTCCATACATCGGGTGTTCTAAAACCAAACTGGGTGCTCATGTAGTCGATCAAGCCACAGCGCAGCCCGCCCGGGTTGTTCACTGGGTCATAAGGTGTAGCGGCCCCATTCAGGCCACGGCAGTTGTCTGCGAACGGATAGGCCTTTGGGAAAAACGCGTTGTCCGACAACACAGGGTTCACCGGCAAGTGACCGTACACTGCACTCCACTGCACGTAGGGCAAAAAGTTGGGGTTGAAGTTGGGAAACTGATTGGCATTTTCAGCTTCATTCACGCCGGGATAGCGATTGCCAAAGTAGGAATTCAACAAGTTGTAATCGGCAAACTGTGAGGCCGTGGTCCATACATCCGGGTATGAACACTGCACGATAATGCCCTGATAAATACCGGGGTAAGCATTGGCAATGTGTTGCTGGGCAATTGCGCCACCCGAGCAACCGGTACCCATGGTGTAGCGGATTTCGCCGTACTGTTCAACAATGCGTTCTTTCACCATCATCAGCGATTCTGCAGCCGTCACCAGGTTTACGTTGTGGCCCAAATTGGCCAAGGCTGTAGACGTGGCAATAAAGCCGCGACCCAAGGCCACAGTAATGCTGTCGCCCAGCAAAAACTCGGCACCATCCGGTGCTGTGCCCGAAATGTCGCCGTTGGGCGGGTTGCCCGGGCCGTAGGTTACGCCCACATTGCCGCCATGGTGAATCAGCACCTTGCCATTCCACTGTGCCTGGGGTTTCCAGGGCTGCCAGTCTTCAGAGGGATTGAACAGGGTGCGAATTTGATAGCGATCACGGTTCTGCACACCCCGTTCCGTACGGATGATGAAAGGCACAGTCACACCATTGTCGGTGGTGGTCATGGCAATTTCACCGGCAGGCGGCGGGTTTTCTGGATCGTAAGGCAGGAAGGTGGGCGCAAATTCCTGTTCCTGAAAGTTCGAATTGGTCAGCACGTGTTGCAGCTTGTTGGCGGGCAGGTATGAAAAACTAAAAACTGCCGGCTGATTGCACTGGGCATCTATGAAACCCTCGTTGGTGCAAGTCCAGGGTTGTACTTGCGGCCCAGAGAATACGGGCCCACCGTTGGGGTGATTCGTGATCGTGGTCACGATTCGACCCGTGTTTTTCAACACGGCCATGATGCGGTTTTCACCCAAGGCCAAGCCTTGAATGCGCCCCATGTAACGGCCATTGTCGCGTAGCGCAAACTGGTCACTGACATCCACTGTGCCCAGCATCACCTTCACGTTCTGCAGGTTAGTGGGGTCTTCGGCAGTAATCTCAATCAGGGCGTTGCCGTCGCTGATCAAGTCGGCGCGATTTGATAAAACCCGAATGCCATCACCCGGCTCCAGATCGACCGGGGTTTCTTCATTGGGGTTGGTTACGGTGGGGCCATCGCCCCCAGCCACTGGGCTGGAATCGTTGCCACCCAGGCACCCGGCGAGAAGCGCAAGCGTGCTGAGCGCAAGCGCGGTTTGAAGTGTTTTGCTCATATTTTTTTGTAAGTTTGAATTGTCTCCAAACCTTCATACTTCAAGCCAACACTTTCAGATTCACCTTGTAAATCAGTTACTTACTTTATTTCGTACTTTACCTAAGCACTCTTGCCATTTATTACTGTCGGTGTTTTTTCGGCATAATGTGTATTAATGCCAAGTCCATTTCGATCACACAGGGTTCGCCTTTTTTCAGCCCCAAACGCTGCGCCCCGGGCACCGCCATTTTCAGCGTCTCGAACGGTGCAACATCCATGGTCAAATCAATCAGGCTGAGCTCACCCAAATCGCGGTGCGCTTCTACATGCACAGGCAACACCACAAAACCGTCGCGCTGCAAATTGTAGGCGGCAGGCTTCAACGTCAGGCCATCGGCATGCACCACCCAGTTCACCGGAAAACCGGGCGGAATTTTTCCTTTGTCTCTCACCCGTAGCTGAAAGCCGTTGGAGGCAGTTGCTTGCTGGGTATCCAGCGCGCGGGTCCATTGCAAATGCCCCACGCCGGCCTCTTGGCCAGGCCCAAGCCAGGCCCCATGAAACCGGTTTTGAATGCCCACAAGGTCGGCCACCCTGGAGTTGCGCGGTCTGCGGTGTACATCAAAGGCTGGGCCCTCCTGCAGCACCTGCCCCTGGTCCAGCACCACCAGTTTGTCGCACAGCATGCGGGCCTCATTCAGATCGTGGGTGACCAGCACAATCGGGATATTCAGATCGGCCCGCAGTTCAGCCAGCAAACGGTACAGGCCCTCGCGGTTCATTTGATCGACCGCAGAAAAAGGCTCATCCAGCAACAACAAATGAGGTTGACGGGCCAGTGCACGGGCCAGGGCTACGCGTTGCTGTTGACCACCCGACAATTGAGCTGGTTTTCGCATGGCTTCGTCTGCAGTCAATCGCACACGCTTGAGCCACTGCACCGCCTCGATGATCTGATCGCCTTTGGGCAAGTGCTGCAAGGCCAGCGCAACATTGGCGGCGGCGCTCAGGTGCGGCATCAGGGCATAGTTTTGAAACACCAAGCCCACCCGACGCTGCTGCGGTGTTTGAAAAATTCCTTTCGCGGTATCAAGCCAAACCTGCCCGCCCACTTCAATGCGGCCAGTTGCAGGTTTCATCAAGCCTGCCAGCACACGCAGAATAGACGACTTCCCTGCCCCGGAAGGCCCCACCAAGGCCAGTAGCTGCCCAGCCTCGCAAGAAAAACCTGCACGCAGCGGCATCGGTTTTTGCTGCTCGATATCAACAAACAATGCGCTGGTCATGGCTTGCGCCTTCTTCGACCCGACAACCACAGCGAAGTGGCCACCGCCACCAGCGAGAACATCAACAGGGCCAGCGACATGGTGTTGGCTGCGTCCAAGTCGAAACTTTGTACGCTGTCATAAATTGAAATGGCCAGGGTTCGGGTTTCACCGGGAATGCTGCCACCAATCATCAGCACCACGCCAAACTCGCCCAAGGTATGAACAAAGGTCAGTACCATGGCCGACAACACTCCAGGCCAGGCCAAGGGCAATTCCACCTTGGTGAAAATGGCCCAGGTACTTAAACCACTCACCTGTGCTGCCTCGTTCAAGTTGCGGGGAATGGATTCAAATGCGCGCTGAATGGGTTGCAACATAAATGGAATATTGAACACAACTGAAGCCAGCAACAAACCAGTGAAATTAAATGTGAGTGAAATGCCGAAGCTGCTTTGCAGCCATTGCCCAACTGGCGACGCACCACCCAGCGCAACCAGCAGGTAATAGCCCATGACTGTGGGTGGCAGCACGAGGGGCAATAAAATGGCAGCCTCAATCCATGTTCGGCCTTTGAACGAGGTGCGCGCCAACCAGCGACCCGCCAGCAAACCCAATGGCAGCAAAACAGCCAAGGTGCTAAAGGCAAGCTGCATGGACAAGGCAAAAGCGGACCAGTCCATCATCGCCCACGCACCTCGTCATAGCCATACTTTTTCAACACTGCCCGCGCGGCCTCGGTTTTTAGATAGTCGGCCAATGCTTTTGCAGCCGGGTTCTCGGGTTGAATCAACACCATGCCTTGAACCAAAGGTTGGTGCCATTCACGGGGCACCAAAGCATATTGGGTACGTACAGCCAAGTCAGGCGCAAGCGCAAGCGACAAGGCCACAAGCCCGGCCTGCGCCGCACCTGAAGCCACAAACTGCGTGGCCTGGCCCACGTTTTCTCCAATCACCAATCTTGGCTTCACGCCGGCCCACAAATCAGCATGCATCAGCGCTTCTTGCGCGCGGGTGCCATACGGCGCCACCGTGGGGTTGGCAATGGCCAGCTTGCTCAGGCGACCGTCCTTCAAAGCTGCGGCCAAATCGGCCAAAGTACCATCGGGTTTCAAGCGGCTTTTCCGCGGCAACAACAAGACCAAACGCCCTTCGGCATAGGGCAATGCAGGCGCTACAGCCAGTTTTTCGTCGACCAGTTTTTGAGGAAAAACCATGTCGGCCGACAGGAACACATCGAACGGTGCACCCTGTTTGATTTGACTGTAAAAGTTACCCGACGAACCATAAGCCACCTTCAAGGTGTGCCCTGTGACTTTGGTAAATTGAGGTGAAATTTCATCCAGCGCATGGCGCAAAGTGGCCGCCGCCGCCACGGTGGCACTGCCTGCATGGGCGGTGCCCAGGCAAGTGAACCAAATGAAACAGGCCAATATTTTCAACACAGTGGTGCGCTCACCTGTTCAAAGTTAAATGCTGCGCTGGTTAACACGTTTGGACAATTGTTCTTCAGACTCTACACGCTCGGAGTATCGGTCGACCAGGTATTGCGCATGGCCGCGAGTCAGCAAGGTGAATTTCATCAGTTCCTCCATCACATCGACCAAGCGGTTGTAATACGCCGAGGGCTTCATTCGGTTGTTCTCATCAAACTCCATGAATGCTTTGGCAATCGATGATTGATTGGGAATGGTGATCATGCGCATCCACCGGCCCAACACACGCAACTGGTTCACCACATTGAACGATTGCGAACCACCGCACACCTGCATCACAGCCAGGGTTTTGCCCTGCGTGGGCCGCTTGGCACCACCAGTCAGAGGCAACCAGTCAATTTGTGTTTTCATCACACCAGTCATGGCACCGTGGCGCTCGGGCGAGCTCCACACCTGGCCCTCAGACCAGTCGGCCAACTCACGAAGTTCTTGCACTTTGGGGTGTTGCTCATTCGCCTCATCCACCAAAGGCAAACCTTCCGGGTTGAAAAACCGCACCTCGGCACCCATCAACGTCAGCAGGCGGCCAGCCTCCTCGGCCGCCAAGCGGCTGAATGAGCGCGCACGCAACGAGCCATACAAAATCAGAATGCGCGGCGGGTGCAGCAGCGTGTCTCCCAACAGTTCGCGTTCAGGTTGCTTGAAACAATTGGTATCCAGGTTGGGCAAATCACTCGGGTTCATGACAACACCATTTCCTTCTTGTCTGAATTTGATTAAAACCAGGCCACCGACATTTCAGAAAAATAAATCACCGCCACATAGCGCAATGTTTTTCCAATACCGACCAGCACAATAAACAACCACAAGTTCACACGCATGATACCGGCGACCAGGGTTAAAGGGTCGCCGCCAATCGGCATCCAGGCCAATAACAAACTCCAAACACCGTAGCGCTGAAACCAGGCCTGCATTTTCTCGATCTGCTCGGGTTTGAAATAAAACCATTTTTTGTGCTGAAAGTGCAGCAGGTAACGCCCCAGCACCCAGTTCACAACCGAACCCAGAGTGTTGCCCACCGCTGCCACAGCCAACAACAAGCCGGCGGGTTCGCCAGCACGAATCATGGCAAACAAAACCACCTCGGAATAGAAAGGCAAAATGGTGGCCGCCAGAAAGGCAGAAGCAAACAGCAAGGAATACGACATGGATTACACGCGGAAGGTGGCTTGCCTGCATTGTTGCACAAGCCATTTGAACAGGCGCCTGTGCTGCGGGCGGTAGAGCAAATATTCCGGGTGCCACTGCACACCCAGCCAGTGGCAAGGGCCAGAGGGTTCAATGCCCTGCACGAAACCATCGAGATCGCGGGCCACAACTTGCACCCCTTCACCCAGTTGGTCAATCGCCTGATGATGCAGGCTGTTGATGCGCAAGCGACTGGCGCAGGTCACTGTGGCCAAACAACTGCTGGCCCGCAAGGCCGCTGTTTTGCGTGGCAGCACCGTGCCCCGGTTTGAGGTTAACTTGCGCCTTGCGCGAATATCGATGTACAGGCTGCCGCCCAAACTGACATTGATCAACTGGGTGCCGCGACAAATGCCCAGCATGGGCATTTGGTGCTTTAAGGCCCAGGCAATGTGCGCTTGCTCAAGGGCATCGCGATCTGGGTCGTAATGCGCCTTGGGCGCCTCTTCTTCGCCATACAGCGAGGGGTGAATATCGTCACCGCCACTCACAACCAGCGCATCGATTTGCGACATAGGCCAATCGTGCTTTACGCTGATGCGCCGGGCTGTGCCCCCGGCCAACCACACCGCAAACCGGATACTGAACCACGATGGCGACCACCACTTGGCGTTGCCGGTTACACCGACAACAGGTTTTCGTGAATGTGCGCCAATTCCTGGTGCCAAGGTTCTTCCTTCAAGTTGATCAGGTTTTCGTTGTAATCAGTCCATTGTTCACACATGGACTTCAATGTGACCGGGTCCGCGGCCAGGTGTTCCACCACACACCAAATATTCCAGCTGTCGACCAAACCCCAACCGGCCTTTTCAATCTCACAGTTTGGCAAACGGTAATGAAAAGTGGGACGAGCATTGACACGCTCATCCTGTACCGCAGCCAACACACGCGCTTCATCAATCTGTTTGAACAATGGCAGCAAATCCATACCCCGGTTTCGTGTGGGGTTGTATTCCAGGTAATCATCGATGAGTTGTTGCATCGGCGTATCAACCGTGTAGGCCATCACAGTTTGGACGTATCGTTTTGGATAGGTGTCGATATAAGGCGTTAAACGACGCAGGGTGTCAACATCGTGTGCCTTCATCAACCAGTGTTGCGAAACACAGTAAGCCTGTAAATAGGGCACCAGGGTTTGCGCAGTCAGAGCTGGTAATTCAGTGTTAATGTGCACGCCAAATGCGTAAATCAGGGAGTCGGAAGTACCCAGGGCGCCAGCCTGTTGCAGAGCCCTCACCATACTATCGAGCACTTGGAGTTGATCCACAGGAACAGGCGGGCACACAACCTCGAGAGGCACCACTTGCCGAGCCAAGTCGGTCATCAACTCCAACACAGCGTCTTCGCTTGCGCCCTGCTCTTCAAGCCGCTTGCGTGCCATGTTTTTTGCAAAGCTCCAGTCCAGCTCAATTTTGAAATCACCGAACTGCGGGTGCCTTACTTTGCATTCCGCTTGGGTGTCCTTGATCACCTCGCCGTTCACGGCCTGCGCCACGGCATTGGCGGCGGTTTGCAAATCAAGTCCTGCAAATTCCAACTCGAAACCTGCACAGCGTACATCGCCCTTGGCATTGTTGACCCACGCGGGTTTGGCATAGTGGTTGTGCATTCAATCTTCCCAACAGAAAAACAAAAAGCGGCGGGCCTTCTCAAGCCCACCGCTTCTCAAACGGTTCAAAGCCTGTGTGCGCTTACACCACAGTCAACTTTACATCCACATTGTTACGGGTTGCGTTGGAGTAAGGGCACACCTGGTGTGCCTTCTCTACCAAAGCGCTGGCGGCAGCTTTGTCCATGCCTTCCAGTTTGATGCTCATGTCAACGGTAATGGCGAAACCCACACCCTTCGGGTTGCCACCAATGCCGACAGTCGCCGTAATTTCAGGCTCGGAAGGCAGGTTGATTTTATCTTGCCCAGCCACAAATTTAATTGCACCGATAAAACAGGCTGAGTAACCGGCAGCAAACAACTGCTCGGGATTGGTACCTGGGCCACCGGCTCCACCCAATTCTTTGGGGGTGCTCAGCTGTACTTTCAAACGGCCGTCGTCGGTGGCTGAACCACCCTCACGACCGCCAGTGGATGTGGCTTTGGTTGAGTACACTACTTGCATTGTTTTCTCCTGTGATTGGGTGAAAGAAGCAATAAACAGTTATCGCAATAACTATTTAAAAAGACGCCTTCATAAAAAACGTCAATGGCTCAGAATGTTATCGCAATAATTAATTACGGGCAAGCAATCAGGCTTTCAACAAACGTTCGCGAAGGGCATCCAACTCGCACTTCAGTCGATGAATGTCAGTGGGTGTCATACCACACTGCTCAACCACACATGCGTATACATCCAGCGCCTTTTCACGGATCCGTTTGCCTTCCTCAGTCAGGTAAATTTGCAATTGTCTCTCGTCATCTGCGCTTCGATTGCGGGTCAACAGGCCCTGTTCGGCCATGCGTTTGATAACTGGCGTGAGCGCGCCGGGCTGTTGGCCCAGTTGACGCGCCACATTGATCAAACTGACACCGTCCTCTTTCCACAAAATCATCATCACCAGATATTGTGGAAAAGTTAAGCCCAAGGGTTGGAGCAGAGGCTTGTAAACCTGGGTAATGGCCAAGGATGTTGCATACAAAGAGAAACAAAGCTGGTTGTCTAGAGCTAAAGGATTCTCGGTTTTCATGTTTTTGGAGTTTTAACCAAACGATTGGGGTGCTTCAAGTGTAAACGCTTGCGCGATTTGAGTCATCCTTGTCTAAGTCAATCCAAGACAATCCTGGATAAATACAGTCAATTTGACTCAAATCCCCATCGGGTTCACCCCAATTTATACCCCGCGCTCTTTAAACCAGTCCAAAGTCAGTTTCCAGGCGTAGGTGGCTGCGCGTCTGTCATAGGTGGGGCGGTAATCCGCGTGGAAACCGTGATTCACAGCGGGAAACACCACAATTTCAGATGCACTGCTGCCTTTGCCCAACTCGTTACGCATCTTGTCGACCACTTCATCGGGAACAAAACTGTCCTCACCGGCATAAAGGCCCAGCACAGGTACCTTGAGGTTTGCAGCCACATCCACCGGGTCTGCAGGCTTGTTGGGGCCCTTCAAACCAGCCAACAAACCGTAGTAAGACACGCCGGCTTTTACCGCTGGGTTGTGGTTGGCATACAACCACACGGTACGGCCACCCCAGCAATAACCCACAATTCCCAAACGCGAGGTGTTGGCTTTGCCACTTGCTTTGGCAAAAGCCACGGTGGAATCAATGTCGGCCATGACTTGGGCATCGGGCACCGCGGGCACCACTTCCTTCAAGATGGCATCAAGACTCATGTTGGACACATCGGCTTCACGGCTGAACATGGCAGGCGCAATTGCGTAGTAGCCCTGCTTGGCCAATCGACGGCAAATGTCCTGAATGTACTCGTGCACCCCAAAAATTTCCTGAATCACCAAAATCACCGGGAAGTTACCGCCTTTGGCAGGCATGGCGCGGTAAGCCGGAATTTGCCCGTCTTTGACAGGTACTTTCACTTCACCCGCTGTAATGCCCTGAGTGTCTGTTTTAATGGCTTGTGCGAACACGGGCTCGGAGGCCACTGCAAATCCACCGGCCAGCGAAGTCAGCAAAAAGCCTCGACGACTGACAGTTGTTTCCCTGATTTTTTCAGCCAAGCCAAATTTCATTTGATCCATGTGTACTACTCCTGTGACATTGTGACGCTTCATTCTATTTGTTATTACGATAAGCAATTATTACAACAGATCCACTGCTTTGGCGATCGAGTACGCTCTTTCCTGAGGATTTTTCACCTTCAAAGCCGATTGAAGGTTGGGGCTGTAATGCAACCTCAACAATTCTTTGTAAAAGTCGTATTCGTTTCGAATACCCAACGCGGCCCGACGCATTTTTAACTGCGCTTCTTGGAAGGCTTTGCGATGCTTGGGGTAATAGCGCTCAACATGCGAGAGTGCAAATACATCGGCATACAATTCTTCGCGGTGGCGACGCCGCACCGGACCAAAATCAATCTGCTCTCGCATTTGCACACAATGGCCTGATTCGTGCGCGAAAAAAGCCTCGTACACAAGCTGCTTGGGGAGCCCTTCAAAAAACTCCAGGTACAGCTCAAAGCTGTGCCATGTTTTGTCACGGGTACTGATGAAAAAAGTACAGCGTTTCAGCGGGGCATTGTACTGAACCAGCAAGGGCGACTGGTGCGGCGTTTCTTTGCCAATTAATTTGAAATCGACGCCATAGCCATGCATTCGACCGTAACCACGTGCAACACTGCCTGCAATGTGATCAATCAATTCAGCATCTTCGAAATCTTCAAAACCATTGGCTATGACAGGTTGTGAATGAAATGCCACGGCGACCAGTAGCAGCGCGCCGACGCACCGCCCATGTATTGAACGACCCACTTTTTTGCCCCCTGCCTTGTGTGCGGCTTATTTTTTCATCATGGCTTTGAATGCCTCGCAAGGGTCTTCGCGGGGATGTTCTGGCACTTGAGCCAGAACATCGAATTGCGCCGAACCACCTGATTGCGAACTTTCAATAAAGCCATACACAGTTGTTGTTTGCTGTAGTTTAACGGGCAACCACTGAACCACGCCGACATCTTTTTGCACATGGCCATTGCCTGCGATCAAAACAACATCGCGCTGAGTAGCCTGCTGTTCGATGACCTTGGCCATCCACACATCGCGGGCCACCTGCGCAGGAATCATCTTCTCTGCAACCTGGGGCGGCAACATATTGCAATGGCCTTCAACAATGTTTTGGCGATGCTGGTCAGCCATTGCCGTTGGCAAGGGCTTGTCCAGTTCATATTGCGCAATGGTGTCCGGATCCAGGGCCGCCGCATAGCCACCCTTCACAATGCGGTTTGCATCATCACGCGACACATTGGCCGCCAACAAAGGCAATTGGTAATCAATGGCCAGCTGAATGATGGGCGCGTAAAGTTCCCACTGCCATTTTTCAGCCCAGGGTTTGGAGGTGATACAGCTTGCTGTTTTGCATTCATCTTGCGCTGTTCGCAGCAGGCCTTGATGTTCGCGGTCAAATTGCTCCATGGCAATGGCAGGCCGCCAACCAGCCTTCACTTTTTTGGCAATGATGTCGTAGCGGGCCTGGTGCGCATCGGGATTGTCGTGAACCTCGCCCATCAGCCAGACAGTGGGTGAATGTTGTAATGAAGGCTGCACTGAGGTGCAAGCGGCCGTGGTCACCAATACGAACAGCGCTGCGGATAAGGCAAACAAACTACGTGTGGGTACTGCCATGACAACTATCCCTTTGCCTGCACAGGCACAACAAAATCGAATGACGCCAGTTTGGCTTTTTGCCCGCTTTGCTGAAGCTTGACCAACAAGGCTGGGTTAAAAAAACTGTCGCGCTGATTCAAAGGCTCATCGGGAAAATACAGCTGCGTGGTCAGCAAAGGGGCAGCCGGTGCCTGTACCTTCACGTGCAAGTGTGGCGTGCGCCTGAAACTTGAGTTGCCGTAAGCGCCAGGCACAAGGGTTTCAAAGCGGAACTTGCCCTGTGCATCGGTCACTTGGTGGCCTCGTAATTTGGAACCGGTGTTGTCGTACACACCTTCGGAATCACAACTCCACAAATCCACAATCGCTTTGGCCACTGGTTTGCAGTCGGCCGACAATACCCGGCCTTCCAGTAAGAGCCTCTGGCCAGGCAAACCATCAATTAAGTTGCTGCGCCGCGGAGTTTGCGGGGTGTAATACGGGCCTTCGATTTGGCGAGGGGTGGGGTTGTCGTCACATGCAGGGGTTTGCGCCAAGGCATGGCGTTGACTGAACAGGGGGCCGGCGAGTAACAAACCCGCACTGGCCTGAAGAATTTTTCGTCTGAATTTCAGCATGCCACCTCCTACTGCTTTTGGTGCTGAGTGGGTTCACTATACCAAAAGCGGAGGTAGCTGCACGGTATTAACTGTTGAGCCAGCTCACCGTTTTCGCCCAGATAGTGTTGGGCGATTCCTTGCCACTCATAATGCCGATGTGGCCGCCCGGGCCGATAAAGAATTCGGACTTCTCCGAGCCAACAACCTTGGTGATCGGCTTGCAGCAAGCCACATTGGCCAGGTTGTCCGATTTGCCTGCAATGCCCAGCACCGGGCAAGTAATGTCTTTGAAATTAGCCACGGCCTTGCCCACTTTGAAGTGGCCATGTGCCGTTTCATTTTCCAGCCAAATACTGGCAAACCAGTCGCGCAACGCACCGCCAGGATACGCTTCCAGACTGTCGATGAAAGCAGCCTGGTTGGCGTGCTGGGCCACGAACTCGCGGTCGTGAAGTTGGGTGACCAAATTCCAATAGCCTTTCAGGCTGCCCACAGGGTCGAGCAACTTAAAACCAATCACATTGGCCCAACCCGGTGTGTACAACAGTTTGGCAGGCACCTTTCGGAAATTGATTCGGGCCGACTTCAACAGATGCGCCAGGCGTTTGTATTGCTGACCAATCGCGCCATTGGCATGCCCGTCAATTGGCGTACCAAAGGTGACTATTTTGTTGATGTTTTCATCTTTGAACAAAGCGGTGTAGGCCAGTGCCATGCCACCGCCCATGCTCCAGCCCTGCAGGTTCAGTTTTTTGGACCCACTGTGCTCACGCACTGCATTCAGGCAGGCGGGCAAAAATTCCTTGATGTAATTTTCCAGCGTCAAACCCGCCTGTTTGCGCGTGGGCTTGCCCCAATCGATCAGGTAAACATCAAAGCCCTGCGCCATCAGGTAGCGCACAAAACTACGCTCAGGCAACAGGTCGTAAACATACATATTCACAGCCAGCGGGGCGATCAGCACCAGCGGAATCTTGTTTCGCTTTTTGCTCACAGCCAGGGTTTCATCGCCCACAGCAATGCTTTCTTCGGTCAAAGGAAGGTAGTGGCGAACGCTGTGAATACCGCTTTGGTGAACAATTTCAAACGGCTGTAAACCCGCCCGCACCATGGAATCAGATTTGAACAAACGATCCCAGCCGTTGCTGGACATGCGGCTGATGCGACGAAGACTGAGTGCGTTGGACATGGCGGAAAACCTGATTGTGAAAATTATGTGTGTCAGATTCTAACAGGGGTGAAAGTACCAACAATGGTAGAGATGTTCTAAATGTTACTCGGAAGTTACCAAACAGGAGTTACACAGACTGAGGGGGTATTTGTAGACAAACAGCACTGAATGTTAGCTTGCTTGGCTTTTACTTAAGCCAAACTAAATGTAGCCATCAGGCTACAACTACGATATGATTGAAATTCGTAAAACTGCAACGTACGCAAATTGGCTTGATGGTTTGCTTGACATCAACGCGCGAGCACGAATCCAGGTTCGCATAGAGCGTCTGGCCACAGGAAATGCTGGGGATGTCAAACCTGTGGGTAAAGGTGTTTCAGAATTGCGGATCAACTTTGGCCCTGGTTATCGGGTTTATTTCACGACCCGAGGTCAAAAATTGTTCATTTTACTGGCTGGCGGAGACAAGAGTACTCAAGCATTGGACATCAAAATCGCTCTAAATCTCGCTCAAAATCTTTAGGACAACCGTATGACAAAAACCTTAACCAGCCGCTATGACGTCGCCGAACATCTCCGCACTCCTGAAGAAATGGCTGCCTATCTTGAAGCATGCTTCGAGGAAGCCGGAGACGATGCAGCGTTCATCGCGAAAGCACTGGGGGATATTGCTCGCGCCAAAGGTATGACCAAAGTTGCGCAAGATGCTGGATTGTCCCGGGAAAGCCTTTACAAAGCACTTTCAGGGCAACGAAGCCCCGACTTTCAGACAATACTGAAAGTCATGACCGCATTGGGTTTGAAACTGCACGCCCAGGTCGCAAACAACTAATCACGGGTGTTATTTCCACATCAACCCCACAGTCACACCCAGCAAGAACTGGCGCTCGCTGGCAGGCTCGAAGAACTGCCCTGCCCCCTGGTTCACAATCACCGACCCCACATATTCCTTGTCGAAAACATTGTCCACTCGGGCATACGTGCGTACGTTCCAGCCACCATCCAGCGGCCAGTCTTTGCTGGCACGCAGGTTGACCACTGAGTAAGAGGGTGCGAAGGCATCGTTCGCGTCGTTGGCAAACAGTTTGTCCACATAGCGCAGTTCAGTGGCTGCTTCGTAAAGGTTTGAAGGTTTGTAGACCACCTCACCGAAGAAGGTTTTCTTCGGGATGCTGGGCAAGCTGTTGCCCGCCTGAATGCTGTTGACCGACGTGTCGTAAGTGGCACGAATGTAATTCACCGCCGCATTGGCTTGCCACTGCGTGTTGAATGCGTGCTGCAGGGCCAATTCAGCACCTTCCCGACTGGTAGAGCCCGCATTTTGAAACGAAGTGGCCCCGCCATTGGCCGCCAGCACCACAATTTCATTCTCGGTGTCCACCGTGTACAGCGCTGCGTTCACCTTGGTGGCGCCAAATTTCGCCTTCACCCCCACTTCAAGCTGTTCACTTTTTGCGGCGTCCAGTTGCGAGTTGAAATTGGGGCTGGGTGGCGCAACCGACAGGTAAGCCGTTTCCAGCAAGGTAGGGGTTTCAAACCCCTCACCGTAGGAAATGTAGGTATTGATGTTGGGCTGTAAACGGTAAGTGAAACCCAAATTGCTGGTGACTTCATCGTACTTTTTGCTGCCACTGCCATCGCCGTTGCTCAGGAACTGGTCGTTCGATTCAATCTCGATCGATGAATTTCGAACCCCACCCAACACGCTGAACTTGTCGGTGAAAAAGTATTCTGCCTGCAGGTATTGGTCGAACTGGCTGGCCGTGTTGGCTTCGTCCCGGTTGGGCGTGGTACTGGCGCCAAAGAAACCCAGTCGGGACTGCTCCAGTTCGCCCACAGTCAAGCCAGCATTCAAAAACAAGGGCCGATCAAGCACACTGGTTTGATGAGCAAAACGCAGGTCGGCACCGCTGTATTCATTTTTCAAATCAATAACAGCTGTACTGGCCAACACCTGCCGAATTTTGCGGTCACCGTAATAGGGGCTGAAAGTCACGTTGGTACTGGGACTGAACTTGTGCTCCAACACAATACCGGTTTGGCTTTGCTCCACGGTTTTGTTGGTGTTGTTGGCCACCGTGTTGGTACCTGCCTGCCGGCGGTTGTTGGCCAGTTGTGCGGCAGTCAGGCCAGCGGGGTCTTGAGCCAGCGGAATATCCACATAGTTAAGCACCCAGCTTAGCCGTGTGTCGCTGCTTAAATTCCACACCATTTTGCTGTTGAAATTGTCGCGTCGCGCTTTGCTGTGGTCACGGTAACCATCGGTTCGGAAGGTGGAGGCGTCGATCACAATCCCCACTTCCTCGTTGCCTTTGTTCAGTTTAATACCACTTCTGCGCGTGCTGTCAGTGCCAAAAATCTGGTTCACTTCAAGCTCGGTGCCCACACGCGGATTCTCGGTGGTCAGCAAAATAACGCCGCCCGAGGAATTGCCATACAAGGATGAAAAAGGCCCGCGCAACACTTCAATCGATTCGGTCGAACTTAAACTGAAGTGAGAAATTTGCCCTGAACCGTCGGGCATGGTGGCAGGAATGCCGTCGGAGAACAAACGCACACCGCGCACGCCCGAGGTGGCCCGCGCCCCGAAGCCCCGAATTGAAATTTGCAAATCTTGCGCAAAATTGTTGCGGTTGTTAATCACCAAACCGGGCACGCGGGTCAGTGTTTCCGACAAATTCACTTGAAAACTGGCGGCTTTCTCCAGGGTGTTCTGGTTGATTTTGTCGACCGAAGCGGGTACTTCAAACGGGTCGCGTGCTTCGCGGGTAGCCGACACAACAAAGTTGTCCAGGCTTTCAGTTTGAGCGAAGGTGGGGGTGGCCAGGCCCAAAGTGGCCAAAGCTGCAATTAAAGGTGTACTGCGGTGCTTCATGAAACGTGTCTCTGAAATGTTGTGATTTACAGTGCGGCAAGCATGACCGAAAGGGTTCGTGAAATTTTCCCGATCGTCATGAAAAGTGGAATATTTCCTCTGCTCCAACACTGCATACTCTTTGTACAATCATAGTAACAACTGTTAACCCCCAATAAGAATCAGGAGACACCCGCATGTTGCATGCACTCGAAGTGCTCGCGTTACGCATTTACATGGCCATTTTCAAAGTGGTCACAGCACTGATGCCCTTCAAGTGGCCCCGCATGTTCGAGGGCACCGGTTCCTCGCTTGATCTGGTTCGCCATATGGCTGAAGCAGGCCACCGCAATGTCTTGATTGTGACCGACGCCGTGTTAGTCAAGCTGGGCGTGCTCGACAAAATGAAAGCCGAGCTTGAAACCCAAGGCGTGAAATACGTGGTGTACGACGGCGTAGAGCCCAACCCCACAGTTGAACAGATTGAAGCCGGTTACCGCATGCTGATGGAAAACGGCTGCCAGGCCATATTGGCGGTCGGTGGCGGAAGCCCCATTGATGCTGCCAAAATGATTGGCGCACGCGCAAAGAACAATAAACCTGTGCTGAAACTGACCGGTTTGCTGCGAGTGCACAAAGGCATGATCCCCTTGTTTGCAGTGCCCACCACTGCCGGCACAGGTGCTGAAGTGACCATTGCGGCCGTGGTCAGCGACACCGTGAACAAGCGCAAGGTGGCGGCCATGGACATTCGATTGTTACCCACCGCTGCAGCACTCGATGGTTCTTTGATGACAGGTTTACCAGCACACATCACATCGGCCACGGGCATGGACGCACTGACCCACGCTGTAGAGGCTTTTGTGTCGCGCAATGCCACCCGCAAAACCGACGAAAAAGCGCTGGAAGCTACGCAGTTGATCATGAAGCATCTTGAAACCGCGGTTGCTGACGGTGGCAATCTGGAAGCCCGCCAGAAAATGGCACGTGCGTCGCACCTGGCAGGTATCGCATTTACCCAAGCCGGTGTGGGATATGTGCACGGCATTGCTCACAAGTTTGGCGCCCTCTACCACACACCCCACGGCCTGGCCAATGCCATTGTAATGCCGCATGTACTGGACTATTCTTTGCCCAATTGTGCGGACCGCCTGGCGATTCTGGCCCGTGCCTGTGGCATTGGCGACAAGGGTGCCGACGATATACACCTGGCCCGCGCGTTCGTGGCACGCATTCGCGCCATGAATGAAAAGTTTGGTATTCCAACCCAACTGGCCGCCTTGAAAGCAGCCGATATTCCTGCCGTGGCCAAGTCTGCCATTGCCGAAGCCCGTTTCACCTATGCGGTGCCACGCTACATGAATCAGCGGGTTGCCGAGTCGCTCATCAAGAACCTGCTGCCTACCCAATAAATTATATTTTTGTGACGCTGTAACTTCCTTCCTGCATCAGCGATCTATAGCGTAGACCACCCGGACAGCCGGGTGGGTTGCGAGATTGATGACCATCAAAAGAAGGATGCAGGAAATGAGAACAGCAATTGGTTTGGCAGTTGTTGCGGCACTGGCCGCCCTTGGCACACAAGCAGCGGTCGCCCAGACCGCAATTCCCAGCGAACCCGCCAACGCAGTGAACCTTGTGGACGGCCTTGAGGGTGTGTTTGGCACCCATGCAGCCCGCCGCTCTGGCGCACGTGGGGTTTGTGCGGCAGGCACTTTCACAGGCAACAAAGCAGCTGCGGCTATTTCCAAGGCATCCGCTTTTTCCGGTAAGCCAGTACCAGTCACCCTGCGCTTCTCAGTGGGTGGCGGCAATCCCAACGCTCCTGAAAGCGGCAAAGGCGTGCGCGGCCTTGCAGCCCAATTTGACTTGCCCAATGGCGAGCAATGGTTGATGGCCAACATTTCTGCGCCCTTCTTCACCGCAGCCACACCCGACGGTTTCCTGGCTTTCCTGGAAGCACGCAAGCCCGACCCAGCCACCAAAAAACCGGATCCCGCAAAAATTGCAGCAGCTGCAGCCAAGTACCCCGACTTCAAACCACAAATGGAGTGGGTTGCCAAAACAGGCGTACCCGCCAGCTATGGTGCGGTGAACTACTGGAGCACCCATGCATTCAAATTCACCAATGCTGCCGGTAAAACCCAATTTGCCAAGTGGATTTTTGTGCCTGTAACAGGCCAGGAATTCATTGCTGAGGACAAACTGGCCACCCATGCCAAGGTGTTTCTGGAAGACGAACTGAAAGGCCGCGTGTCGCAAATTCCAGTGGAATTCGACATGGTGCTGCAATTGGCACAGGCTGGCGACCCCACCGACAACGCCACAGTGGCCTGGCCCGATGACCGTAAGAAAGTGGTGGCCGGCCGTCTGAAAGTAACCGCTGTGACTGACAAAGCCGCATGCGACAGCATCAATTTCAACCCACTGGTATTGCCCACCGGTATCGAAGGATCGGATGATCCTTTGCTTGCAGCACGGGCAGGCAGCTACGCAGTGTCACAGGCGCGTCGCTTGGCCAAATAAGCGACGTTCCCCTTTTAGCCTGTACACTATTGGCCGGTTCCCCCTCCAGGGTTCCGGCTTTTTTTTATGCAGTGCAAAGCAGTAGACAAGGAGCAGTACATGGAATTATTTGACGCAATTTATCAACGCCGGGCCATCAAGGCCTTCGATCCCGAGCACACCATTTCCGCAGACGATGAAAAAAAACTGTTCGAGGCAGCCATTCAGGCACCGACCAGTTTCAACATTCAGCATTGGCGTTTTGTGGTGGTCCGCGACAAAGCACTGCGTGCTGAAATGCGCAAGCTGGGCAACGACCAGGCCCAAATCACCGACGCCTCGTTGTTGGTCCTCATGACCGCCGACATGAAAGCATGGCAGAAGGATCCGTCACGCTATTGGACAAAGGCCCCCAAGGAAGTGGCTGACCTGCTGGTTGGCTGGATGGGCCCATTTCACGACGGGCGCGAATGGCTGCAACGCGATGAAGCCCAGCGATCGATTGGCATGGCCATGCAAACCCTGATGTTGGCTGCCAAAGGCATCGGACTGGACTCCTGCCCCATGATCGGATTTGACATTGACGCTGTGGCCAAGTTGATCAACTTGCCCGCTGACCATGTGATGGGCCCCATGGTGGCCATTGGCAAGGGCACCAAAGCACCTTGGCCAAAACCGGGTCAATTGAGCCTGAACGAGGTGTTGGTGAACAACACCTTTTAAGCAACTTTAAAGCTTTTTCAGAAACGCAATCAACGCCGCTTGGTCTGCAGGACTCAGGTTCTGAAAGCGGCGTTTTGCGTCCTCGGCTTCACCGCCGTGAAAATCAATGGCCTTGGCAAAGTCTCTGTCCGCACGTCCGTCGTGCAACAAGGGCTTTTCAGTTTGACCAACCCCCCACAGCGGCGCTGTTTTCCATTCAGTGGGCAAACCCAAGCCCTCGGGTGCGTTGTCGGCCAGGGCCGCCCCCATGTCGTGCAGCAATAAATCGGAATAAAGCCACACCTCGCGGTCATTCAGCGGAGCCGGTGCCATGGGCGAGGTTTTCATCATCGGAGTGTGGCAACTGCTGCACTGGATCTCATCAAACAACTGTTGACCTCGCAAGGCAACTCCGGTCAATTCTGGCTTGGGGGGTGGTGCCAGCCAACGTTGAAAGTCTGCCGTGGCCTGTGTTTCAGCAAGGCTGACAGCCTCGCCCACAAAAGGTGTGCAATCAGCAGTGGCCAGGTTGCCTTTGGGCCTTACAGGAGCTGCAAACAAAGGGTGGAAAGTGGCAATGCCCAATTCAGTTGAAAATGCACCTTGCGTGAAAGATTGAACATCGGCCACAAAACCACGCGCGCCCAATCGACCGATCAATTGGTCCGCCGCATTCAAGTCGTTCACACCGCCAGGAAACATCAAACCGGGACGACCACTCACCTCAGGATTGGCTTTTGCACTGGCCAGCCCATTTTGAATCAAGGTAGTGTCGGGAATATTTTCCAGCAAACCAATACCAAACAAATGAGGAGTCACCCGCGTGGTGCTGGCCATGGCGTGAGGCGGCACAAGCTCGCCACCCAACACACAGCCCGGTACCTCATCCGGGAACTCAGTGGCCACTGAACGCGCGTGAACGTGGGGCGCACCATCGGCCTGCGTCACCAAACCTGCAGCAAAGTGAGGTGCCAGCAAAGTCGTAAAACGCTGAATGGTTTTTGCGGGATCAGTGCCACCCACCGCCGGTTGGCCATGGCATTCCACGCAACTTTGCGCATTGAACACTGCACCCAAACCATTGCTGGGCGTAAACACCTTCTCGAACATGGCTTTGCCTTGCTCAAACCGGACCAGTTGCGCTGGTGTCAAACCATCAATTGGTGCGGACCAGGCAGGGCTCGAGGCTATGTTTGAATCGACCTGTGTTTGCCCTGCGGCCTGGATCGAAGTGGGTGATGAACTGCTTGAAAGTGATGAATGGTCTTCTGAATTACAGGCGCTGAGCAGCAATCCCAAGGCTGCAAGAGTCGCCACATGGCGTGGATTCTTGATCATGTCTAAAATTATAATGGTGGTTATGTTTCTTTCATTCTTACTGCCATCCCCTGGAATTGGATTCAAAAGTGACTAGTGTCGGTTACACGACACAGCGCGCTGCATGAGACCCAGGCCTGAATCTGTGCCAACACGGCAGCAGTAAGAACCAAAGGAGACACCAACACAAAAACACCCATATGAATCGCAATTCCTACCGTGCAGTGCGCGCCGTTTTTACTTTGACTACGCTGGCCACATTGGCAGGCTGCTTGGGCGAAAGCAGCGACCCGGCCCAAACCGATGGCCGCACCAACCTCAATGAAAACCCGGGCAACAATGAGTTTGTCGACACCGCAGGTTTGCAATGTGCACTCACCGACCCCAATTTGTTGATTGGTGAGGGGCAAGACAGCCCATCCATCAACCCGGCCAGCACGCCGAACAGCAATGTACAACCCAGCACGGGTTTGAATAGCGGCGCCTGCAAAAACAACATGGCCTTCACCATGGGCACTGGCATCGTAGACATTACCGGCCCGGCAGCAGGCTCCGTGATGATGGGTTACGAAAGCCCCACCCATGCAAGCCTGGGTCTGCACACGCGCCAGTTTTCTCGCGCCTATGTGATCGGTTCGCCGTGCAACGGCAATCGCGTGGTGTATGTGGTGAACGACCTCGGCATGATTTTCCATGCCGTGCGCCAAGGCGTGCTGAACAAAGTGGCCGCCGACACTGAACTGGCCGGGTTTTACAACGAACAGAACATCATGCTGAACGCCACCCACACCCACGCAGGGCCCGGTGGTTATGCGCACTTCACCGCCTTCAACGCTTTCCGTTTAGGCCATGACGAAGAAGTGTACAACTTCATCGTCGACGGCATTGTTGAAGCCATTCGCCGCGCACACGCCAACCTGCAGGCCAATCCGGAACCCGGGCGCTTGCTGGTCAACAATGGTGAATTGTTGAACGCCAACGTCAACCGTTCAGCCGTGGCCTACGATCAAAACCCGCAGGAAGAGCGCAACCAGTATTTGAACCAGCGCGGTGAAAGCCAGAATGTGAACAAGGAAATGGCATTGCTGAAACTACGCCGCGCCGATGGAACGCCGATCGGGCAAATCAACTGGTTTGGTGTGCACCCCACCACCACAGGCAACACCAATCCCTTGATTTCTTCGGACAACAAAGGCTGGGCTGCGTTGGCATTTGAAAAATTAATGGGAACGCAATACGAAGCCCCCGCCGGCAAAGATACTTTTGTGGCCGCCTTTGCACAAACCGATGAGGGCGACAGCAGCCCCAATATTTTTTTCAAAGACAAACCTTTCGAGGAACGTGGTGGGTCTACAGACGAACTGAAGGCTGTTGAAATCAACGGCAGCAAACAACTGGCACGTGCGCTCACCCTGTACCGGGATGCCAACCAAATGGTGCGCGGTGGTGTGAACTTTGCGCAATTTCACGTGAAGATGGACGAAGTGGAAATTACAGACCCCGTGGTGCTGAATTCACTGCGCCACCCGGAATCGCTGAACAGCGCCGTGAAAAAAACATGCACCGCCGCCATGGGCGTTTCATTTGGTGCAGGTGCTGAAGACGGCCCCGGCCCCACTGTGGAAGGCGCAAGCTGCAATGCGCGCACAGACCCTGCCCGCCTGACGCGCGACCTGGCTGCGCTGGCCGCAGGCAAACTGCCACCGGAAGTATTGGCCACTGCCGTGCTGTGCAATTTGAACGACCTGCCCTTTGATGCCATACCAGTTGGCACCAGTCTGAGTTGTCAGGCTGAAAAACCCGTGCTGTTTGTACTCGGCCCACCCCTAAACTTCAGTAACAATGTGTTGCCGTTCCAGTTGTTCACTATCGGCAATGTGGCTGTGTTGGGTCTGCCTTGGGAAATTACCACCATGGCCGGGCGGCGCATTCGCCAGACCGTGCTGGAAGTGCTGGAACCGCAGGGCATCGACCAGGTGATCATCAGTGGCTTAAGCAATGATTTTGTAAATTACCTCACCACGCGTGAGGAATACTCGATTCAGCAATACGAAGGTGCGTCCACCCAATTCGGCCCGTGGACCCTGGCTGCTGTGCAGCAGGAAAGCCGCAGGCTGGCCCTGTCATTGGCCAACTCGTCGAACAATACGAGCCAACCACCCGCTGGCCCACCCCGTACAGTGACCAGCAACCCGATTCCACGCCCACCCTACCTACCATTTGACCAGGCACCTGGTGCTGCTTTCGGCGATGTACTGGTGCAACCCACACCCTCGGTTGCTGCTGGCAACACAGTGACTGCCCAGTTTCAAAGCGCCCACCCGCGCAACATGAAAACCCGCGGACTGGCGATTGTAGAGGTAGAGCGAATGAATGCAAAAGGTGAATGGGAAAGTTTCACCCACGACCGCTCGCCAGAACTTGTTTTCCGCTGGCAACCTTTCGAGCCCACGCCTTACCTCAGCCCTGTTCCCCTGCCCGGCTTCGTGTCCACCGCCCTGGCTGAATGGAAAATTCCTGCGAATACACCGGCTGGCAAATATCGAATCAAGCATCGGGGAGTTGCGGTGCCTGCAGGAACACCCGAGGCCTTTGAAGGTGTGAGCGAAGCTTTTGATGTAACGGCCACCGGGGCCACGTGTAGTGACGGGAGGGTTTTGTGATTTATCGACTTTTATCCAGCCTTGCAGTCGCATCGCTGCTGCTGTCTGCATGCGGCGGCGACTCGAACAATACAAACAGTACAGGCACGCGTGTGGGCGCAAGCGCGGCCAACACCACAAACCCGTTTCCGGGCTATCAAAGTACCCTTTACACCGGCACCAGCAATTGGCTTTGCCACCCCGATTTGTTCGGAAGCAGCAATGTGTGCAATGGCAACTTTGACAGCACCGCCGTGGCCAGCGATGCCACTGCCACCGCGCTAAGCTATACACCGGCTGCTGCGCCACCAGTGGACTGCTTTTATGTGTACCCCACCACCAGCATCGACCTGGCGGGCAATTCGGATTTGAATGACGACCTGCAAGAACAACAAACCACAGCATTGCAATTTGGCCGCTATGGCGAAGTGTGCCGCCAGTTTGCACCGGTGTACCGCCAACGCACCCTGACTGCACTGGGACTGACTACATTCACGGGCGCCCTGGGTGGCATTGACATTGCACCCAACGCAGGCGAAGTCGCCTATGCCGATGTGCTCGATGCCTTCAAGGAATACATCGCCAACCAAAGCGAAGGACGTGGTTTCATTCTGGTAGGACACTCCCAGGGATCGGGTATTTTGCGCAGGCTGATCGCCGAGGAAATTGAAACCCGCCCCGCCTTGCTGAGCAGGTTTATCTCCGCACACATTCCTGGTACCAATGTACTGGTGCCCACTGGTCGCGACGTTGGCGCTTCATTTCAAAAAGTACCCGCCTGCAGAAGTGCAAACCAACTGGGCTGCGTGGTGGCCTATGTTACCTACCGTGCGGGCGATCCCCAACTTGACGACCCTCGCTTTGGTTTAAGTGCTGAAGAGGGCAAACAGGCACTGTGCACCAACCCCGCAGCACTGGCGGGCGGGCAAGCCGACCTGTTTCCCATTGTGCCGCGCCAGCAACCGCCGGTGTTTCGCGTGTTGCTGATTCCGCGCGGACCTGGTGGACCGTATGCCAACCCGATCAGCAACCTCACCATTCCCACGCCCTACTACTCCATGCCCGGGCAGGTCAAAGGTGAATGCAAGGTGGGGCCCAACGGGGTCAGTTATCTTGAAGCGAGTATCGTGGCTGATCCGGACGACCCGCGTGCAGACGACTATCCCGGAGAATTCATTGGTGGCATGAACTGGGGACTTCACCTGATTGATGTATCAATTGCACAAGGCGATTTGATTCGCTTGGCACAACGCCAGGCGGCCAGCTTCTTGCGACAATGAAACGTTGCATTACTCCACATTCGTGCTGCACTCTGCAGCACTGGGTGTGTGGTGGCAACGCACCTTTTTCAGCAAACTCATCATGCGTTTGTCGTACACGCCTTCTTGCGTCAGCTGCACGCGCGCCTGCTGCATCATCACATTGTATTTTTCCTGATCGGCAGGCGTCACGTTCATCCAGTATTTGGCGGGCACCTGCTTCTCAATTGATTTCACTGCATCCAACGCCTGATCAATAAAGCCCAAGCCGAACTTGCGCATCTTCTTCAAACGCTCATCCAAATCTGGAATTTCTTTTTCCAAACGCGTACGGTTGATAATGGCCGAACCCGTTACGTTCAACAGCGGCATTTTGTACACGCCGCCCTTGGTGCCAAGGCCACGATAAAGCTCCAGCGGTGCAAAGGCCACGGCGGGCGCGGCCACAATATCAACCACACCGTTGTTGAATTTTTGCGCAAAGTTTGTAATGTCGCTGGGCACAGCCTGAGCACCCAATTGCTGAATCATTTTGGCCTGGCTTTTGTCCCAGTCCATCACAGCCACTTTTTTTCCTGCAGCCTTTTCAATCGAATCAATGGCACGGTCATTCACCATCACATACGCTGCGCCCAGTGGGGCCATGCCCACCACCTGGTACTTGCCTTGAATCGACAAATCGTACAAAGCGTCATTGCCCATGAGTACCTGCAAAGCAGTTTTCACATGATCGTAAGAAGGCAGCGCACCCACTGCATCAAAACTGCCCATGAACTGGTTAAACAAACGTGCCCGCAAGGTAGTAATACCCACCGCCTCGCACTGCCCGGTGCGAAAAGATTCAGTGGCCACCGTTTCATTGGTGTGAGGAATCAACTCGGCAAATACATTCCACTTGCGTGCTTCCAAAGCAATGTCTTGCGCCACACTGAACACCGGCCCTGCCTTGCCCAAAATATCAAAAATACAAATTTTGATGTGCAATGGCTTGTCCAGGGGCTTCATCTCTTTCATCAGCTGGCGCGACACATTGCCGATCAAATTGGGCGGAATTTCGGGACCTTTGACTTGAGAATGCGCGGGAGTGACAACAACAGCGCAGGCCAAAACCATTGAGGCAATCAGAATACGGGTGGGCATGGTGGTGTTCCAGTGAGGAGAAAAGTACTGCAACACAGATGTGACTGAGCGGTTACATCTTCAGCCATTCGCAGCGCAGGGTCAACACTGCGCTGCAACATACCCCTTAAAAATCTAGTGAGGCTGAGACGGTCAAAGTGCGTGGGTTACCAATCGTCAGGTAACCTGAACCCGGGAAACCGCCGGCAGATGCCCAGTAATTGCGATCCGTCACATTGTCCAAACGAGCACGCAAGGTCAGTGCTTGCTCGTTGCCCACTGGCATCACATAACGCACCCCGAAATCAAGGCGGGTCCACGAAGGTAGTTCCTGCGTATTGCCAGCATTGGCGTACTGACTGCTGGTGTAAATTGCGCGAGTCTCGAATGCAAGTCCCTGCACCTGTTCAGGGCTCCATTCAAGGCCCACATTGGCCTGTGCAGAGGGTGCACCAATAGCGTCCTGCCCATCGACATCGGTGTTCAACACGCTCAAGCCGCCCAGCACCTTGACGGTTTTGCTCGCTTTGCCGAAAGCCATAATTTCCAGGCCCTCGTTGGTTTGGTCACCAATTTGAGAAAACGTGTTGGTACCGTCAATCCCGTAACTGGGCTTCTCGCTTTGAAACACCGACACGGTACCACCCACGCTGCCGCCATCGTATTTCACACCCAGCTCAATTTGCTCGGTTTTGAAAGGTTTGAACACAGTGCCTGCATTGGTCACAGCCAGACTGTTTGCAGTCTGAGGCGCAGTTTCACCTTTTACTAAACCCTCAATGTAATTGGCATACACGGAATACTGCGGGTTGATCTTGAACACCACACCAGCAACCGGTGTAGTGGCGCTTTCCGAGTAGCTGGCTGTTTGAGAACCATCCGCTGCATTAAAACTCATCGCCTCGATTTCCTGATGCCGAGCTCCCAAGGTCAGCAACAATTTGTCATTCAGGAAAGCCATTGAATCTGCGATTGCGAAGCTGGAGTTTTTGGTGGTCTCTGTAACGAAAGGACTGTTGAAACTGCCGCCAGGAAAAGTCACTGCTGTGGGTTCTGACACAGGTTGTGGATTGTAAATATTGCCCGAAAAGCTGTCATAGAAATTGAAGGCATTTTTTGACTCCAACTCATAAATCATGACCGAGGTGCTTACGGTGTGCTTCACTGCGCCGGTGTTGAACTTGAAACGCAATCCAGCTTCAGCGGTTTGAATAGAATCTTCACGCACGTTCGCAAATCGGTTGGCGTCATAATCGCCATTGGATTCATCCACAGTCGGGTTGGCAAAATTGCCAGCCTCGACACCCTCCCGAATACCACCAGCCACCCAACCAGTCACAGTGTCATTGAAATCATACTCGGCGCGAACCGTGCCAAACGTGTCCTCTGCGTTGGAAAAGGTCCAGGGCTGTGCAATGCTGCGGTCTGCACGGGGCGTTGCGGGAATGGGTAATCCAGCACCGATCGTTATATTCGGCTGCGAGGCCTGTAGCTTGTGATCCTGATAACCCAGGTCAGCAGAAATTCTCAGCCTGTCACTGCGAAAATCTGCGCCGACCGCAAATAAAGTCAGTTCACGCGACTCGCCATCCACATTGGTATCACCATCGCGCTGCGCAAAGGTTGCCCGCACACCTGTGCTACCGTCATTGAAGCGGCGTGCAAAGTCGCCAGCCACATAGGTTTCACCACCATCCTGCACACCTGTAGTCACCTGATTGATGTCGTAATTGGGTGCTCGCTTGGGCACCACATTGATGGCACCCCCCAAACCACTACCACCTGGCGCGGCGCCATTCAAAAATGCATTTGCACCGCGCAGCACTTCTACACGTTCCACCAATTCCGAGGCAATGTACTGGCGAGGCAGCAAACCGTACAAGCCGTTGTACGACATGTCATCCGAAAAAATCGGCAAACCCCGCACTAGATACACTTGCTGAAAATTACCAAAACCACGCGCCACACGCACCGCCGGGTCATTCAACAACACCTCGCCGACACTGGCTGCTTGCTGGTCTTGAATCAGCTTCGAGGTGTAGCTGGTCAGATTAAATGGCGTGTCCATGTTCGATTGAGTGCCCAGCAAACCCACACGTCCACCCGAGGCCACCTGGCCACCCGCATATTCAGGAGCCAGGCCCTCAGCCGATGCGTCGGCGCTGGCATTGACCTGCACGGAAGGTAACTCGGTGGTTTGGGCAAAAACAGGAGGACACAAAGCCGCGAACACAGCCAAGGTGAGACCATTTAATTTCGGATTCTGGGTGATCATGAGATGATTGGAAAAAATGAATAATCGTCCAATTATAATGATAATTATTATCATTTGTATTAACGAGTGTTAATTTCAACAACATGAATACTGACCTGCGACCCTGGCTCGACTCGTTTTACCAAGCTGAATCCCGCCGCATACTGGCCACACTGATTCGTTTACTGGGTGACTTTGATTTGGCTGAAGAATCCATGCACGATGCTTTCTCAATCGCCCTTCAACAATGGCAACGCCACGGCATACCCGCAAGTCCCCGCGCCTGGATGGTGTCAACAGCCCGCTTTAAAGCCATTGACCAAATTCGCCGGCGTGCGAAATTCGACACCTCGTTTGAAGATGTTGCAGATGAACTGGCTGAGCAACTACACCACGAACCTGCAGATGATGATGAAAGCATTGAAGACGACCGCTTGCGTTTGATATTCACTTGCTGCCACCCCAGCCTGTCGCCTGAAGCACAATTGGCGCTCACTTTGCGAGAGGTATGCGGACTTTCGACCGAAGAAGTGGCCAGTGCATTTTTAAGCACCACGCCCACCATTGCACAGCGCATTGTTCGCGCCAAAACAAAAATTCGCGATGCAAAAATTCCTTACGAAGTGCCACAAGCCGATCAGCTGCAGGAGCGTTTGCATGCTGTATTGCATGTGATCTATCTGGTATTCAATGAAGGCTACTCTGCCTCGAACGGCGAAGCCCTGATTCGCAAGGAACTCTGCAGCGAAGCCATCCGCCTGGGCCGCCTGCTGGTAGAACTGCTGCCGGAACCCGAAGCTGTGGGTCTGCTTGCATTGATGCTATTGAATGACTCTCGCAGAGCAGCACGCTGCACACCCGATGGCGATTTGATTTTGCTGGCAGATCAAAACCGAGAATTGTGGAATCAGGCACAAATCAGCGAAGGTTGCGAACTGGTACTTCAAGCGCTGGCCAGCCGCCGCTTTGGTGCCTACACGCTTCAAGCCGCGATCAGCGCTGTGCATGCGGAGGCCTCCCACGCCGAAGAAACGGACTGGATACAAATTGTTGGCCTTTACGACGCATTGCTTGAACACACCCATTCGCCAGTTGTTGCGTTGAATCGTGCCGTAGCAGTTGCAATGCGCGATGGCCCGCAAGCCGGGCTGACACTGCTCGACGAGCTGATGGCGCAAGGGCACCTGCACGACTACCACTTGGCCCATGCTACACGCGCAGATCTTCACCGGCGCCTTGGCCGCCTAAAGGAGGCCAAGGACGCATATCAAGAAGCGCTGCGCTTGACGAGGCAGGGGCCAGAACAACGATTTCTACAAAACCGCCTGAATAGTCTGGGAGAAATAAAAAAACAAAAATAATTTCAAACTATGTCGATTTCAATAAATGCCGTTCGACTAATTCATGAAGACCCCAACTTTAGGAAAAGCAAAGGAGTGAGCATGAACGCAATCAAGGCAGTACTGGAAAGCTGGCAGCAAGCTGTTGTTGATGAAAACCTGGACAAGATCATGAGCCATTACAGCGATGACATTGTGTCGTTTGATGCAGTCAAAGCGCTACACATCATCGGCAAACCCAATTACACAGAACACTGGAAATACTGCATGCAGTTGTGCAGTGGCGGCATCATCTTTGAAATTCATCAATTGAATATCCAACACAGTGGCGATTTGGCCTTTTGCCATTACCTGTCGCGCTGTGGTTCGGTTCAAGACTTTGGCAATGAAAACGTTGGCTGGATGCGTGCCACCGTGTGCCTCCGACAGGAGAAGGATGAATGGAAAATTATGCATGAGCATTTTTCTTCACCATTCGACCCTGAAACTGGCAAAGCCATCTTCGATGCTCAACCTTGAGAGGCAACATGCCATGAAATACCTGTGCCTGGCCCACGAGGAAGAGGCCTTGTTCAAAGCCATGCCACAAGAGCAGTGGCTGGCTTTGAGGCAGGAAACCCTGGACTATGTGGGGTCGTTGAAAGCCAGCGGTCATCTGATCGCCACCCACGCGCTTCAAAGTGCAAACCATGGTGTACTGGTGCGAGTGCGCAATCAAAGGTTGGTAACAACCGACGGGCCTTTTGCAGAAACCAAGGAACAACTGGGTGGTATTTTCTTGGTTGAAGCCCAGGACTTCAACGAGGCCTTGCGAATTGCATCGCAATGGCCTTCTGCTCGGCTGGGAACGATTGAAGTTCGTCCCATTGAAGAATCACTGCGCGAAGATTATCGCTACGGAGACTGAATATGAAATATCTGGCCTTGGTCTACTACGACGAGAGCATCATGAACGGCATGTCGCAACAGGAATGGGATGCGTTGAACAAGGAGTGCATCGCCTGTGTGGAAAACTTAAGCCGCAAAGGCCACTTCATTACGGGCAGCCCTTTGTTGCCAGTGAATACCGCGACCACCGTGCGGGTGCGCAACGGAAAAACACACACCACAGACGGTCCTTTTGCGGAAACCAAAGAACAGCTCGCTGGTTTTTACATGCTGGAGGCCAAAGACCTTAACGAGGCCATTGCACTGGCCGAGAAAATTCCACCCGCCCGCTATGGTTCAATTGAAGTTCGCCCTGCGCGTGAACTTGTAAGCCATGGCAACACCGCCGGCGGGGAACAAACGGGCTGATCTGGGCTGGCCGCTGCCAAATTTACATCGACGTGTTCAATTGCGGCGGCAGGTGGCTCACACCATTGAAACTCAGCAGACTGACTTTGCCTTTGGAGTACAGCACCTCGGTCAGCGATGCATTTCGAATCACGCGAAGCAGGCTGTACCAACTGGAGTCGGGCAAGCCCATCACTTCACACATCAATGCAGCAATGGAGCCGGCCGAGGTCACCACCAATTCAACTTGCCCACTGGCCTGCTGTGCATGCGTATGCGCACTCAGCCATTGGCTCAACTGCGCACGAAAATCCTTCAGGCTCAATCGACCAGGAATGGTCACTTCGCCGTTGGCCCACGCACGGCAGGTTGCATCGTAATCATGCAACACGTCGAGCCGTGAACGCCCCGCATCCAGCGCCATCGATCGACCCAGTAATTGTTCCGCAGCGCTGAAAATTTCTTCACCTTCAGCAAACTCGTCCAGTGCAGTATGTTGTTGGCTGGGAATGCCAAATCCACTTTCCTTAAGCAACAAGGCAGCCGTACCAGCCTGCCGCTGACGCGGACCGTGCAGCACCACATTGGGTTGCAAACCCTGATTGCACAACCACAGCCCGGTGGCACGGGCCTGGGCTTGCCCCAGTTCCGACAAGGCGTCGTAACGCGCCGCACCAAACGAGGCCTGGCCATGGCGCATCAGGATCAAGGTACTCATGGTTTGTTGCTCACCAATATTTTCGGGTTGCTGGCCAACAAACGGTTTTTACCCACTGCACGCAAATGGCTCAATACCCCAGCACGCTCCGCTTTGTCGGGGTCTGCACCACCGGCACGAATTCGAGCCGCCAATTCACGGTTGGCCCGAGCCACGTCAAATACAGGTTCGCCCATTACTTTGGCCAATCTATTTTGTTCTTCTTGCTCAAGCGCAGTGCCCTGCTGTAACTCACGTTGTGCAATCGACATGGCGTTCATCACCATCAACACATCTCGCTTGGCGTCACCCTGCAACAAAGGCAACACATTGTTTTTCAGCACATCGCGTGCGCACTGCAACAGCGATTCCCCCGTGGGTTGTTCACGCATCAGTTGTGCTCCGTCATATTCAGAATTTCCCATTCCAGTTCCGGCACAATGTGGCCAGTCAGGGCCAACAGCAGTGAGTTTTCCTGACCGGAACAAAAGCGTTGTGCCTGTTCAATGGCCACCACCGCCCAACGCACATGCGCCATTACTTCCCAATAATGAATTTGGTCGCGATCAATGGTGCGACCAGACTCGGCCTCATAACCTTGGTAAAAATGTTCACGCAAACCAACGCCACCAGCCTGTAAACCGTCTTGCCCGAAGCGCCAACATTTCGCGCAGAACCAACCAATGTCTTCCAGTGGATCACTCCACCCGGCGAACTCCCAATCCAGAATTCCGGTGAGTCCTTGTTCATCCACCATGTAATTGCCAGTGCGAAAATCGCCGTGTGCCAATGTAACCAAACCACGCGCTGGTGCATGTCGTTCAAGCCAACGCAAACCCCACTCCAACGCCGGGTAAGCCGTGTGGTGTTGATCCAGATAATTGCGATGTGTGTTGATTCGGTAAAGCGCCGGCGACTCAGTGTAGATGTGCAAAAAATCGAGCGCCTCTACAGGCGGCTTGATCGAATGAATTCGCGCCAGCTCCCGACCCAATCGGTGAGCGAGTTCAACACGGTCAGGGGCGTAAGCACTGTTCTTCACCAGCACATGACCTGCGGCTGTACCCGCGATTCGACGCATCACAAAAAACGGGCGACCAAACACGGAGATGTCCGTACACAAACACAAGGGTTGGGGCACAGTGACACCTGCGTTGAACACGGTTTGCAACAAGGCAAATTCCTGCGCGCGGCCGTGGCTAATTGCCACGCCAGCGGTGGGAGAATCGCAACGCAATACGGTGTTGAGCACACCATCAAAAGCACCACCAATTACCCGCAAATCAAGCGCCCAGTTTTCTTGTACAGCACCGCCCGAAAGCAAGGCAGCTTTCAGAATTTCAACCCTGTCTGCGGCCAAGGTTTGTACCAAATAATTTTCAAGCGATTGTTGTTGAATGCTGTTCATATCAAAGCGCGCTGACCAAATGTCCACGATCCACAGCCACGCAAGCGCCTGTCATGCCCGCCCCTGCATTCGAGGCCAACAGTAACAGCGGCCCAGTCAAATCACTGAGCTCACAAAACTGCCGTGTTGGAATTCGCTTGCGTAATTTGTCGCCCAATTCGCTGGCCAAAAATTCACTGTTCATATCGGTGGCTACATAGCCGGGCAAAATTGCATTCACGCGGATGTTGTACCGCGCCAACTCTAGCGCCATGGCCTTGGTGGCCTGCACCAAACCCGCTTTCGAAATTGCATAAGGTCCCACTGCACCACCCACGCGCTCGCCCAAAATGGAAGCGATGTTCACAATCGATCCCGGCTTGCCTGCAGCAGCCAGGGCACGCGCAAGCTCGGTGCCCACCAGCCAGCAACCCTTTAAGTTGGTGTCCAGTATTTGGTCCCAGTCTTCTTCGGTTTGCTCCAGCATGGGTTTGGCAATCGACTGGCCCGCGTTGTTGACCAACACATCGGGTACACCATACTGCTTCACGATTTGAGCCATTGCGTTCTTCACAGAACTTGAATTGCTCACGTCCATGGCGACCGCATGGGCCACTGCGCCTGAAGCCTGAATTTGCTCCAACACTTGCTGCAATTTCTCGACATTGCGTGCACTCAATACCACCGTGGCACCTGCATGGGCCAACACCTGCCCAAAGTGTTTTCCCAAGCCACTGGAAGCACCAGTGACCAGCGCCAGTTTGCCCTGCATGGAAAACAGATCATTGTTGCTCATGGCGTTTCCTTATTTTTTATCCAGACCTGCAATCAGCTTTTTTCCCATGCTGAAACGGTGCACTTCACTGGGGCCATCATAAATTCTGAAGGCACGCATGTCGGTAAAAATGCGGCTTACAATCGTTTCGCCGGTCACGCCCTGCCCGCCCAAAATTTGTACACTGCGATCCACCACCCGCCACTCGGCTTCCGAGCAAACCACCTTCGCACGACTTGATTCAAAATTGCAACGCTCGCCCTGGTCCAGCATCCAGGCTGTGTGCCAAATGTGCAAACGCGCCGTGTGCAAATCCATTTCATTGTCGGCCAGCATGAAACTCACACCTTCATGTGCGCCCAGTTGCACACCAAAGGCTTGCCGCTTGCGGGCGTAGTCCAATGCAATGTCATGGGTGCGGCGCGCCTGGCCCAGCCAGCGCATGCAATGGGTTAAACGCGCCGGTGCCAAACGCACTTGGGCGTACCGAAAGCCCTTGCCGATTTCACCTAGAACACTGCTTTCGTGTACGCGCAAATTGTTGAACTTCAACACGCCATGTCCACCCGTGAAACAGGCATCCATCGCGTCCATAGTGCGCACATACTGAATGCCGGGCGCATCCATGTCGCTTAAAAACATGGTGGCGGTGCCGTCTTCCATTTTTGCCATGATGATTGCAAAACTTGCCCCTTCAGCGCCAGTGATAAACCACTTGTCACCATTGATCACATAATGATCGCCGTCTTTCACAGCCGTGGTTTGCATCATCGAAGGGTCAGCACCCGCACCGGGTGCAGGTTCGGTCATGGCGAAACACGAGCGAATTTTTCCCTGCACCATGGGTTTGAGCCAGCGTTCTTTTTGTTCAGGTGTAGCGACCACTTCGAGCAAGTGGATATTGCCTTCGTCAGGCGCATGAATGTTCATGGCCGTGGGACCCAGTGTGGAATAACCAGCCTCTTCAAAAGCGATTGCTTTTTCAATGTGACTCCAGCCACGTCCCCCCAGTTCTGTGGAGGCATGCGGGGTCAGCAAACCTGCTTTTCTCGCGAGGCCCACCAATTCCTCCCGCAATTCCTCCGAGGGACCGTGCGCAGTTTGTCGAGGGTCTTTTTCCAGGGGAATAATGTGTTCTGCAATGAAAGTTCGCACTTCGGCCTGAAGTGACTTCAATGCAGGGGTCAGGGAAAAATCCATGGGGTACTCCGTGTCAGTCGATTCTTCTACTGTAATCGAGTTCAACACGGCAGCCCGAACACAGGCCGCGTGGCTGACTTATGGATAACCCTGAAGGCCATCCATATTTATTTCCAAGGCAGCGCCGGTGCTGTTAATCGAGCAGCCAGGCCGGCGCTTGAAATTTCGTCTTTCACATCCCCAAACCGTGGCCCGCCCTGCTCCCATTCACGTTGAGCCTGCGCAATCGCTTCTTTACTGTGGCCCACAAAATTCCACCACATTTGCACCGGCGCATCAAAAGGCAAACCACCCAGCAGCAACACCCGCGAGTCGGTGCCCAAGGTCATCTCAAGCTTGTTCAAACCCGGTTCTAAATACGCAAACTCATCAGGTGTGTAAGTTTCACCCGCCACATTCACCTGCCCTGTCAAAGGCAGGTATCCGTATTCAAAATCCGGGTTCAAACTCAGGTTAACCGTGCCGCCCTGTTCGCTGAACAAATCCATGCCCAGCATTTCTGAATACACAGCAGTGGGTGCTTCCAAATCACCATAAGCACCAGCCAGCAAAGTGTGTTGAATACCTTCAGAATGCCAAACGGGCAATTCCGGATAATGTGCAAAATCGGGTTCACAATCGGCCAGTTCTTCTGGCAAGGCGATCCACAATTGCGCAGCATGCAAGCGGCCGCCATTCACCACTGAATCTTCGGTGTGCACAATGCCATGGCCTGCAGTCATTAAATTCACTTGCCCGGGGCGAATAATCAGTTCATTGCCCAAGCTGTCTTTGTGAAGCACTTCGCCGTCGATCAGCCAGGTGAAGGTTTGCAAGGCCGTGTGCGGGTGTGCACCCACATGCATGCCTTTGCCGGGTGCAAAATTAACAGGCCCTGCATGGTCTAGAAAACACCATGCCCCCACCATGCGCTGGTGGCGACTGGGCAAGGCACGTTTCACCAACATGCCTTCGCCCAAATCGGCGCTTCGAAGTTCAATTCGTCTGATTTTGTTCATGTCAAAATCATAACGCCTTGCACTTATTTCGTCAGCGCGGTGTAGCTGGTAATCAGGTTGCGATAATCGGGAATGTGATTCGAGAACAAGGCACCCAAACCTTCAATGTCATTGCGCCAGTCGCGGTGCAATTCACAGGCCACGCCAAACCAGGTCATCAACTGGGCGCCTGCATTGCTCATTCTTTCCCAGGCAGAATGGCGCGTCAGTTCATTGAAGGTGCCCGATGCATCGGTCACCACAAACACCTCATAACCTTCTTCAAGGGCCGACAAGGCTGGAAATGCAACACACACCTCGGTCACGACACCCGCAATAATCAGTTGCTTTTTGCCGGTTGCTTTCACGGCAGCCAGGAATTCTTCGTTGTCCCAGGCATTGATCTGTCCGGGGCGTGCAATGTAAGGCGCATCCGGAAAAATCTCTTTTAGCTCAGGCACCAAAGGGCCGTTTGGGCCAGTCTCAAAACTAGTCGTCAAAATGGTGGGCAAGTTGAAATATTTGGCCAAATCAGCCAGCGCCAACACATTGTTTTTGAAGCGATCAGGATCGATGTCCCGCACCAGCGACAGCAAACCGGCCTGGTGATCAACCAACAGCACAGCAGCATTGTTTTTGTCGAGACGAATGTAAGGCTTGCTCATGTTGTCTTCCTTTTTACATTGACAGTTAATAATGGCAATATGCTATTGAAACAATCAATCTTTGATAAGCAGGCACAATTTCAACAAGTCGTTCTACAAATAGAACAATAACGAGCAAGCATTCATGGATCTAAACGACCTGTACTACTTCGCCAAAGTGGTTGAACACCAGGGTTTTTCGGCGGCAGCGCGCGCCTTGGGCATACCAAAATCGAAAATAAGCCGTCGCATTGCCGAGCTTGAAAAGCGCTTGAATACGCAATTGTTGTATCGCTCTACCCGCAAACTGCACATCACTGAAATCGGGAAAACCTATTACCAGCACTGCAAGGCCATGTTGATCGAAGCAGAGAGCGCACAGGAAGTGATTGAACACAATCACGCCGAGCCACGTGGCCTGATCCGCATGACTTGCCCTATTGCCCTGCTGCACGCACACATTGGCGACATGCTGGCCGAGTTTTTGGTGAAATATCCGCAAGTCACTGTCCACATGGAGGCCAGTAATCGTCGGGTGGACGTGGTGGCCGAGGGTGTCGACCTTGCCATACGGGTTCGCCCCTTGCCCCTGGACAGCAGTGATTTGGTGCTGAAAGTGCTTTCGGACAGGGGCCTGTGTTTGGTGGCCTCGCCCTGCCTGATCAACAAGATGGGCGCGCCCAAGCACCCGAAAGATTTGATTCACTGGCCAAGCTTGGGCCTGGGGCAAACCCAAGGCCAGGTTCAAACCGCTTTTGAGTGGTGCCTGACGCACGCCAGTGGCGAACGAATCGTCATACCTCATTCGCCACGGCTGGTCACGACCGACATGGTTGCATTGCGCGCCAGTGCCATGGCGGGTGTAGGTGTAGTTCAACTGCCCAACCTGATGGTGCCCAAGCAAGTGGCCAATGGCGAGCTGGTCAAGCTATTGCCAGACTGGTCGCCGCGTCGCGAGATCATTCATGTGGTGTTTCCTTCCAGACGCGGCATGTTGCCTGCCGTGCGCGCACTGATCGACTTTCTTTGCGAGAAGTACGACTCCTTCGACGAGGAGTGACCCATTTTTTTTCCGGTATTAATATGGAAGACATGCTGAAGGTCAAAAATATCAATTGCCCCTGCCTATAGGGTAAATTTATAAAAACAACTTGATTGATAGGATTTAGCACCCTACACTGAATTCAGCAGTTAATAATTAACGGCAACAAAGGAGAGATGTATGTCAAATGATGCAAAGTGCCCCTTCACGGGCGACGGTCCCAAAACAGCGATTGCCGGCACACCCACTAACGCAAGCTGGTGGCCCAACGCGTTGAACATTAAGTTGTTGAACCAGAACTCCCCATTGACAGACCCCATGGGTGAAGACTTCGACTACGTAGAAGAAGTCAAGAAACTCGACGTACCCGCCCTTCTGAAAGACTTGGAAGCGCTGTACACCAATTCCCAAGAGTGGTGGCCTGCCGATTATGGTCACTATGGCCCATTCTTCGTTCGCATGACATGGCACGCCGCTGGTACTTACCGTATCGCCGACGGCCGTGGCGGTGCTGGCACCGGCATGCAGCGTTTTGCGCCACTGAACAGCTGGCCCGACAACGGCAACCTGGACAAGGCACGTCGCCTGTTGTGGCCCATCAAGCAAAAATATGGCAAGCAGTTGTCATGGGCCGACCTGATTACCCTGGCCGGTACGTACTGTATGGACACCATGGGCTTCAAAACCTTTGGTTTCGCATTCGGCCGTAAAGACGTGTATGAGCCAGAGGAAGTGTACTGGGGCCCGGAAACTGAAATGCTCGCCACCAGCGACAAGGCCAACAGCCGCTACACTGGCAAGCGCGACCTTGAAAATCCATTGGCCGCTGTGCAAATGGGTTTGATTTACGTGAACCCTGAAGGTCCGGATGGCAATCCCGATCCCAAGCTTTCTGCACACGACATTCGCACCACCTTCGGTCGCATGGCGATGAACGACTATGAAACCGTTGCACTGGTTGCAGGCGGCCACACATTCGGTAAGGCCCATGGTGCGGGCAACCCAGCACTGGTTGGCCCTGAACCCGAAGCCGCCCCCATTGAAGAGCAAGGCTTGGGCTGGATCAACAAGCACGGCACTGGCAAGGGTGGCGACGCCACCACCAGCGGTATTGAGGGCGCGTGGAAACCCAATCCCACCAAGTGGGACATGGGCTACCTGGAAACCCTGTTCAAGTACGACTGGGAACTGACCAAGAGCCCGGCCGGCGCGCAACAGTGGAAGCCTAAAGGCAATGCGGGTGCAGGCACAGTGGTTGACGCACACGACCCCAACAAGAGCCACCAGCCCATGATGACCACGGCTGACATGGCACTGCGCATGGACCCGGACTACGAGAAAATTTCTCGCCACTTCCTGGCCAACCCAGACGAGTTTGCCGATGCCTATGCACGCGCATGGTTCAAGCTGACTCACCGCGACATGGGCCCCAAGAGCCGTTACATTGGCCCACTGGTACCAGCTGAAGATTTGATCTGGCAAGACCCAGTACCCGCCGCGGATTACAAGCATGCCGACGAGGCCGACGTGGCTTCACTGAAAGCCAAAGTACTGGCCAGCGGCTTGAGCATTCCTCAACTGGTGCGCACAGCTTGGGCTTCAGCCTCCACATATCGCAACAGCGACAAGCGTGGTGGTGCCAACGGTGCCCGCATTCGCCTGGCCCCCCAGAAAAACTGGGAAGCCAACAACCCTGCTGAATTGAGCAAGGTGCTGGAGCAACTGGAAGGCATTCAGAAGCAGTTCAATGACGCAGGCAACGGCAAGAAAATTTCCATCGCCGACCTGATCGTGATCGCAGGTGCTGCCGGTGTTGAAGCCGCAGCCAAGAAAGCCGGTCACGACATCAAGGTGCCTGTTGCTTTGGGTCGTACAGACGCAACGCAAGATCAAACCGATGTGGACTCCTTCGAAGTTCTGGAGCCCACAGCAGACGGTTTCCGCAACTACGCCCGCAAAGGCCTGGAAGGAACCGCTGCCGAGCGTTTGATCGACAAGGCCAGCTTGCTGGGCTTGACTGCACCTGAAATGACCGTGTTGGTCGGTGGCCTGCGCGCCATGAACGCCAACGTAGGTGGTGCCCAGCACGGTGTGTTCACCAAGCGTCCAGAAGCACTGACTACGGACTTCTTCACCAACCTGCTCGACATGAGCACCAAGTGGAGCAAGTCAACCAGCGCCGACGGCGTGTTGGAAGGCCGCGACCGCAAGACAGGTGAAGTGAAGTGGACAGGTACGCTGGCTGACATGTGCTTCGGTTCAAACTCGCAACTGCGTGCTTTGTGCGAAGTGTATGCCGGTTCAGACGCCGAGAAGAAGTTTGTAAACGACTTCGTGGCCGCCTGGAACAAAGTAATGAACGCCGATCGTTTCGATCTGCACCATTAATTTGATCTGGTAGTTGCAAAAAGCCCGGTGCGAAAGCATCGGGCTTTTTTTATTGGTGTATCTTTTGCAGTCGCTCTGAAAACCTTACATCACAATCAAAACATGTCAGCACCTGTCACTTTCAGCACTTTCACCACCGCCAGTGGCCACAGTTTCGGGCATGCGGTTTTGAATAACCCTGCTGCGCTCAATGCGCTCACCTTGCCCATGATCGACCTGCTCGATCCGCAACTCAAAAGCTGGGCTGAAGACGATTCAATCGCAGGTGTGGTGCTCAGTGCTGCTGGCGACAAGGCCTTCTGTGCGGGAGGCGACGTGGTTAGTTTGCACCACGCCAGCAAGCGGGTGGAAACAGGTGTTGTACCGCCAGAAGCCGAGGCTTTTTTCGAGCGCGAATACAGGTTGGACTACCGCATACACACTTACCCCAAACCCATTCTGTGTTGGGCACACGGCATTGTGATGGGCGGTGGCGTTGGCCTGATGGTGGGCGCCTCACACCGTGTGGTCAGCCCGAATGCACGCATTGCCATGCCGGAAATTCACATTGGCCTGTACCCGGATGTGGCGGGCACCTGGTTTTTGCACCGCATGCCCGCGCGAACTGGTTTGTTTTTGGCGTTGACCGGCGCAATCATCAACGCAGGCGATGCCTTGATCGGCAATTGGGCCGATGCAGTGGTACCTCACGATCAATTTGCAACAGTACTCAAGGCGGTAGCGCAAACCAATTGGACTGGTCAATTCAACCCGGACAAAGCCGTGTTGTCAGAATTGCTCAAACAGTTTGAAGTGGAAGCACCCACCGGTTTAGTACATACACATGCAGAAGAGATCGATGCAGTAATGAATCAGAAATCATTGGCAGATATTGACCAGTCATTGCGAGAACTTCAACAAAGCAAAGTAAAGTGGCTTGCAAACGCAGCACAGGCCTATGCGCACGGGTCGCCCACCTCTGCAGCCCTGTCGTTTGAATTGATGAACCGCCACGCAGGCGCTGATCTCGCCGATGTGTTGCGGCTTGAATACCAGGCCTCGATTGGCTGTTGTGTTCACCCAGACTTTCCGGAAGGTGTACGCGCCTTGCTGGTTGACAAGGACAAATCGCCAAAGTGGAACCCAGCCAATTTGAATGCTGTCACTGCGGCAACCATTGTTGACCTGCTGAAACCCAGATTTGAGGGCAAGCACCCACTGAATGATTTGGATTGATTGCCAACAACAATTATTAAATAATAATTATTTCTATTTATTTTACTAAGAATACACCACACATCAGGATTGACACACAAGAATGATTATCATTACTGATAACTCAAATTCTTCCATTCATTCAATTCTTGGTGTGCACTATGTCTTTCAAACTCAAAACGACCGTCCTGGCAATGAGCCTGGCCGGCTTGTCCTCCGCTTGGGCGCAAAACAACGCCCTTCCTGAAGTCAAAGTTTCTGCGGAAACAGAAAGTAGCTCGGGCACCGTGCCCTATGCAGGTGGTCAGGTGTCCCGCCAGGGAACACTCGGGGTTTTGGGCACCAACGATGTCATGGACATTCCGTTCAGCACGGTTAATTTCACATCCACCCTGCTTGAAAACCAACAGGCACGAACCCTGAAAGACGTACTTGAAAATGATGCCTCGGTGCGCGTACTCACAGGTACCGGCGGCTTTGGTGAAGACTTTCAAATTCGTGGTTTCAACGTGCCCAGTGGCGATGTTGGCTTGAATGGTTTGTATGGTCTGGTGTCCTCCAGCCGTTTGCCAATTGAAATTCTGGAACGCGTCGAGCTGCTGAAAGGCCCTGGTGCTTTGGTCAATGGCATTGCCCCCAATGGCAGTGTAGGCGGCGGAATCAATGTGGTCACCAAGCGTGCAGATGACATTCCACTGACAAGGCTTGAAACCAGCATTCAAAGCGAAGGTCAGGTAGGTGCACACCTGGACATTGGTCGCAGATTTGGCGAAAACAACGAATGGGGTGTTCGCTTCAACGGCGTGCTTCGCGATGGCGAAGGCAGTATTAAAAATGGCGATGCTGCACTGGGGCTTGCAGCCATTGGGCTGGATTACCGTGGCCGCCAATTGCGATGGTCACTCGATGCCTTTGAGCAGCGTGAGGACATTGAGGAATTGCGCCCGCAAATTGGCATTCCAGCCACGTTGAGCGCGGTGCCTGCTCCACCCCCAGGCGACCTGAATTTTTACCCGGGCAACCCCCTAGAACTGCAAGACACCACCGTGGCGAGCAAGTTTGAATACGACATCAATGAGCACGTAACCACCTATGGTGGTTTGGGTTATCGCCAAGGCGATGCCACGCAGGTATTTCCTGTGACCGGAGGTGATCTGGATGAACAAGGCAACTTCACCGTGCGCGGTACGTTCTTTGACTCTTACTCCAAAACAAGCAGCATGGATGCTGGTGTTCGACTGAAGTTCAACACAGCCAGTGTGAAACACACCGTGAATGTGGGCGTCAGTTTGCTTGAACAGGAAAACGGCAATGTGTTTGTATCTGGCGGTGCCAATGTACCCTCGAATATTTACAACCCAACACCGTTACCACCAGTAGGGCAACCGCGCCGTGGCCCTGCCAAAGCCAGTGAAAGTACCTTGTTCAGTTATGTGTTGTCCGACACCATGGCGTTCATGGACGACCGCTTGCTACTCACCTTGGGTGCACGAGATCAAACCGTGGAGCAAGACGGCTTCAACACCACCACAGGTGCTGTAACCAGTTCCTACAACGCAAGCTCCATTTCCCCCTTGGTTGGCGTGGTGTTCAAAGCCACGCCCAGCACATCGATCTACAGCAACTACACAGAAGGCCTAACACGCGGCACCATCGTGGGCCCGGCATTTGCAAATGCGGGTGAAGTACTGGCCCCATTTAAATCGCCACAATTTGAAATTGGTGTGAAAAAAGATTGGGGACGCATTACAACCACCGCAGCGGTGTTTGAAATTTCCAGACCCAACCTGCAAACCAACGCAGCCACCAACACCTCAAACTACGATGGAGAGCAACGCAACCGAGGGCTTGAGTTGGGCGCATACGGCGAGGTCTTCCCGGGCCTGCGCGGCATGGCCAGTGCCTTGTTCAACGACGCTGAATTGAGCAGCACTGCAGGTGGTGTTAACCAGGGCAATGAAGCACCGAGCGTGCCCCGCCAAACCTTCAGCCTTGGCCTGGACTATGACTTGCCTTGGCTACCCAAAGCCAGCGTGAATGGTCGCATCATCAACACCTCCGAGATGGCAGTGAACGCAGCCAACAACCTGAGTGTGGCTGGATGGACACGCTACGACATTGGTGCCCAATACCGCACCAGCCTGGGCAACAAACCCCTGATATTGCGCGCCAATATTGAAAACCTGACCGATGAAAACTACTGGTTGGTCAGCGGCACGTTTGCCTCAGTTGCAGCACCGCGTACGTTCATCGTGTCGGCTTCAGTGGATTTTTAAGCAAGACTTTCATTGACTTGGACCTTGGGTGGCGGTCAAATCACAGCTTGTTGTTTTCACTCTGTGTTTGGCACCACCCACTTCATGACCAACTCGAACATTTTCAAAGACAGCGATATTCAAACCATCGCCGCAAGCGACACACCATCAGGCGTGTGGCAATGCACCCCACAATTTGTGGGCAAGTTAACGGTGCAGCCAGCACATCTCGACGAATTTGAACACACCAACAACACCATTTACCTGGTGTGGATGCAGGCCATTGCGGCGCTGCATTCAGCTCAACTGGGACTAACCTTTCAAGACTTTGTAGAATTGGGCTATGGCTGCGTGGCACGCCAGCATCACCTGGAATACAAACGCCCCACCTTCGCCGGGGACACACTGTGGGTGGCCACCTGGATCAGTCACAACGAGGGCAAAGCCGACATGACCCGCCAATACCAGTTTGTGCGAGAAAGTGACCAAGCCACGGTGATGCAAGGGCATACACAATGGGTATGCATCGACATGAAAACCGGCAGACCTAAAAAGCAGCCGCCCCGTTTTATTGAAGCTTACCGGGCAGTGATCCATCCCAACTAAACCAACAGTCGTTACACTCTTAACAATTGTTGAATAGTTGGTAATGTGATGATGGACAGAATACTGGTACTGAACGAAAAGTTCGCCTGCACCATGGGCTTGGCCGTATTCATCGGCGTACCGGGTGCAACCCACGATCACGCGCACTGGACACACCAAATTGCAATCGACATGGATGGCCACGATGTGGAGTGCTTTTGCGACGGGCAATGGATCAGATCAGTCGGCGTGTTTGTGCCAGCCGGTCACCCCCATCGAGTTGACAGCGGCCGCCAAATAAACTTGTTTTTTGATGCGTCGGTGGATTGGATCGACGAAGTATTCGGCGGAGCACTCGACACTTCTTGCGGAAGGGTACTGGACCGAGACACCCTGCAAGGCATTCAAAGCTGTTTTTATGAAGGAATAGACATCGAAACCGGCATGTCAGTTTTTGCCGAAGCCTTCGAGTTGAAACGCCAAAACATGGTCAACCCGAACATTGAGCGCCGCTGGGAAGAGGTGTTAAAAAAGGTGCAAGTAATTCAGAAAGATCAAGGTGACAAAACCGATCCTGAATACAGCAAGCTTGGTGCATTGTTTATGGCATGAAACAGTCGAGATAAATATCTCGACTGTTATCAAACCTAGCGCACAGTAATCACATCACTGTGCATCGGCGCCAACATGCTCAATACTTCAAGCTGTATATCAAAAGGCACATTGTGCGCATTCATACTGGTTTGCAACACCTCCACCAGCGCGTTGAAATGCGCTTTGGTAATGGTCATTCCAGCATGAGCTGCTTTCATGTCCAGGCCAACATATTTGCAGGGTCCACCTGTGGCCTCACACACCTGATCTGTCAACTGAGAAGCCAAGCGATCAGCGTTGGTGGTGGCAAACTGATCGCCAATGCGCGGATCCGCTTTAAGCCGCACCACAAAGTCGTCCATCACCAAGCGTATGCTTTCCTTGCCACCCAGTTGTTCGTAAAGTGATTTCTCGGAACTGGCCTGAGCAACCATGGGCAAGCACATTGCGAAGGCAATTGCTGCTGCAAAAGATCGAATTGATTTCATCATTACGTACTCCTTCAAAACGCTAGTTGGGCGGACAGGTAAAAGCCGGTTTGACTGCGGCCATCAGTGGTGGCGGGCACAATTCGACCCAGGTCCACATAGGCTGCGGTCAAGGAAAGGTTCTTGGTTGGGGCCCATGCCACAAACAGGTCCATCCAATCGTCTGCGCGAAGACCACTGTTCAGGCCTGCATTGCGGCCAGCCGCTTCAAGGTTGTTGGGCATCATTCGATATTCCGCACCAATGGCCAAGTTGTGACTCAATAGCTTGGCCACAGAGATTTCAGGCATCAATTCATAGCTGTCATCCGTGGTCGATCCAAAACCCAATAAGCCGTTTTGATTGGCCTTCGTAGCACGCAAAGTGCCGTTGACCAATACGCCTTGTTTCAAAAACAACTTGGTCGCGGTCACATAAAAATCGGTACCGCTGTCGTCGGCACCCAATGAAGTCAAGGTTGGCTCCAAGGCTGCTGCGTCCAGCATTTTATGCTGCAGGCCCACTGCCACTTGTGGGTACCATGTATCGGCGTCTAATACACCATCACCAAATACGCGTACCTTCACGCCAACGATCTGCTGTTTCAAATCCAGACCAGCACCGGTAAGGGCTGTTCCCGTGATACCCGTGTCAAGCACCTGCTCACCCAGAGAAAACTCCACCCGCTCGTTCCAGCCCACTGTGGCGCCGTAAGTGGTGAGCGAATAATCCTGTGTTTCAACCTGGGTCAGGTTGGCTGCAAAACCCAGCTCATTTTCTGTGGCTTGCGTACCAATAAAAGCCCACGGCGTAATACCCCCACCGCCAGCACCCTCTACGGTACTCACTCCGCCGGTCAAAACCAGCTTTCCCGTACTTGCCCAAACTGGGGCGCAAAAAACTGCAGTGCTAAGCACCGCTGCCTTAATCCATTTTGATTGTTGTTGGCTCATCACAAATGCTTCCATGAGAACAAGATAAATGGCCGACGTTGGAGTCGGCCACCTGGATAGTTAGTTGGTATATGGCAGGGAAGAGTGATGCAGCACAATCTTCACGTTACCGGAGCTGTCTTTCACATAGCCCCAGGTTTTGTCGACTGTGGTCACCTTGCCATTCTTGTCAGTGAAGCTGACATTACCCATGGTCAAGGCCGTGTTGCCATTCAAGTGAATGACAGAATTTTTGGATTCAACACTTCTCCAGCCCTTCAATGCAAAACCGGAATCATTGGGGAATTTTTTGTTGCCGCCCACGTAATAAGACAAAGCGCCTTCTTCAGTGCTGCGGATGTTTTGGGGGATAGCGGCCAATGTGGGCTTGAACAGCACAGGTCCCATGTCGTAAGCATATGTTTTGTCCAATGCTGCTTTTGTGGTTTTCTTGGCTTTTTCCAAACCACCCGCTTCAAAGTCTTTAGAAATTTGAACAACCGCATCGCCCCATATTTTCTGGGCTTTCAAAACATCCGCCTCGGTGATATTGCTGCTGACCACTGCAGTGTTAGCCATAGCAGTCCCGCCAATTGCCAATCCAGCAGACACCAAGACTGCAGAAACAAAACCAGATTTTTTCATCACGATCTCCTTCAGAGTGAGGTTTGAAAAACAACCGTTGCTTTTCATGAACATCATTCTGGAAGATCAAGATGAACCGGAACTTTGCAGCCCAATGAATCAAACTGGCACCAAACATTAACGCCAGATGAACACTACTGCGAATCGTTGGTCTGCAGTGCCTCCAGCCGGTAACCGAGCCCACGCTGGGTATGAATCAAGGGTTGCAATCCCTCCAGATCAATCTTGGTGCGCAGGCGGCGAATATAAACATCCACCACATTGGTCAGCGGGTCCTCGTTCACCCCCCACACGTTTGAAAGAATTCGCTCACGGCTAAACAGGCGGCCTGGGGCGCTCATCAGCAACTCGACCAAAGCCAGTTCCTTGGCGGTCAATTGAATTTCACGCCCTGCACGCGACAAACGCATTTTTTCAAGATCAAGATTCAGGTCAGCGACCTCCAGATTTTTTCTGGCCTGCTTCGGTGCTGCGTTGCCCACCCGGCGACCCAGGGCCTCCAAGCGTGCGAGAATTTCATCAAATGCGAACGGCTTGCCGAGATAGTCGTCGGCACCCATGCGCAGGCCTGCCACCCGGTCTTCGACTGAATTCAGTGCGGTTAGCATTAGCACAGGCAAAGCGAAACCCTCAGCCCTCAAGGTTTGACATACATCAAGCCCGGAACCGTCGGGTAACATCACATCGAGAATCACTACAGCGCTTTCAAAATTCTCACGTACCTCTTTTTGCAGTGCCTTTGCCAATAAAACTCCAGTGCTGGCATTGTGGGCCACTTGGGGTCGATAACCCTCCGCCTTCAATCCACGTTCCAGAAAACTAGACACGCGTGCGTCGTCCTCAACAATCAACACTTTCATACTGCATCCTCAATGACTGAATCGAATGCCGGCAAATTTATGGTTACCCGGCATCCCTTGTTTTCTTCGCTGCTTATCTCGATGGTGCCGTGGTGTGCCCGCACAATTGCTGCGGCAAGTGGCAAGCCCAAACCACTGCCATCGGGCCGCAGCAACTTGGCCATGGTGCCGCGGTAGTGGCGCTCGAATACCCGGCCCAATTCCTTTTCAGGAATACCCGGGCCATTGTCTTCAATCGTGACCTCGCACCGGCGCATGTTCTCCGCATCCTCTACCGAAGCAGTACTGATGCGGATTACCGACTTGGCTCCGCCGTATTGAATTGCATTGTCCAACACAATATTCAACACCTGCTTTAAACGCTGCGCATCGCCCAGAACCTGGCTGTCGCTGTGAATCTGCGCTTCGACAGTGCAACCTTTCTGGCTGATCTGTGGCCTGAAGTAGGCGATTGATTCATGGCACAAGGTGGAAACATCTACCGCCCTGCGATCCAGCACCAGCGCATCAATATCACTTCGCGCCAGGGTCAGCATGTCGTCCACAATGTAATTCAACTGCTGGGTATATTGGACAATGCGCTCAAGCGTTTCCTTGCACTCGCTGTTGCTGTTGCCACCATGGCGTAAACTGATTTCAGCTTCACCACGAATGGCCGTAGTGGGCGTTTTTAATTCATGACTGATGTCTGCAAACATTTGCCGGCGGCGAAGCTCGATTTTCTCAAGTCGGTGCAAGGCCTCCTGCAAGTCATTGGTTCGCTCGCTCACCTGCACCTCAAGCTGCTCGCGCGCCTGTTGGTCGTTGGCGCGCAGGCGCGCAATTTCACGGGCCATGTCATTCATGCTGCGCCCTACCTGCGAGAACTCGTCGCGCCCAAATGCAGGGATGCGATAACTCAAATTGCCTGCTTGCAAGGTTTCCGCGCCCTTGATCAAGCGCTCCACAGGTTTGCTCAAAGACCTCACGAAATAAAAAGCAAGCAACACCATGAACAAGGCAAGCCCAATGGTGGCAATCACAACCACATTGGTCATGAAGTTCAGTGATACATCCGCCGCAGCCCGATCGCGCGCGGTGATCAGGCGTTCACGGGCGATACTTTGGGTTAAGGCAACCCGCAGATCCTGTCCGTCTGACATATCAAAAATCTGGTCGAGTTTCTGGCGCTTCTGTTGTGGCGTGACTGCTTCGAATTTCCATTCAGAGGCGGTCATCACCGAGCCTAACTGATCTACGCCTTTGCGAAGAATAATCAGGCTTTGGTGGCGCTCTTCATGTTCGGGCAATAGCTCCTGATCACCCCGGGTCAAACCCTTCGACGTTTCAGCGAGTCGATCCAGTGTGTCGAGCGCGCGGATCATGTTGTAGTAATACACCTGACTTTGCTGGGGGTCAGATTCCAGCCCTGTCATTTCACTGGTCAGCTGGGTTCGTAACAACTGCTTGTTGGACAGCAGGTCCATGTAGCCCACCAACAACTCGTTGGCGACCCGGCCTTTTTGAACATTCTGGCTGGCCGTGACCATGGCAAAGTAGCCGATTACCCCTTGGGCAACGGCCACCAGCGCCAAAGCCACAAAGGCCAGCAGAATACGGGTTTTGAACATCACCATTCCCTTGGGCATCAAATCAACATCCAGATGCTAGGGATTATCGGTGATAAACACCAGATTTTTTGGATTGTTAATCTGGCGTTCATCTTTTCGAAATCACTTAGTAAGTGAACTGCAAGCGCATGCGCAGCTCGTTGCCGCTGTCGCTATTAGTGTTGCTTTCAGCATCCATATAGCTTACGCCGACCTTGACCGAGTCATTCATGTAGTAGTTCAAGCCCAGAGAGGTTTGCTGCGCATCAATAAAGCCCAAGCCAACGTCATTAAAACGACCATCGCCCTCTTCAAAGCGGGCAGTCACTTCCCAAGTGCCGCCCGGTACGGCTTTGACCCGCTTGAAAACGCCATCGCTGTAGGGGCGAGTTCCACCGCCGTTCAGGATGTACCCAAGCTGCGCGTAATAACCGTTGAAGTTCTGTGGGCCTACATCGGAATCGAAATACTCGGCCTGTGCATGGAATGGACCAAAGGCTCCCGCCACTTCCACGTTCATCGTGTCGGTTTCATCCACTGGGTCGGTGGCACCCACAGTTTGATAGCCAGCGCCAAAGTGCAGCACGCTGCTTTTGGTCATGATCGGTGCGAACGTAACACGCCCTGCCAGGGCCTGTTCCTGAAAATCATTGGTGCCGTTACCATCCGCCTCGAACAAACCCACACCATAAGTGAATCGCTTGTCCATGCCACGTCCGCTGAGCTTCACACCGGAGGATCGCTCAAGCGCATAGCGTTCGATCATGGCAGAGCGCTCAAGCAAAGAAATGTCATTTGAACTGGTCAAAACATCCATACCAAAAGGCACACGCTGCTTGCCAATGGTCAAATTGGCCATGTCGCCAAATCCTTTGTACCTAAGGTACAAATCCTCAACACTACCGCCACTTGTTCCAGATTCGGCGATATTGAATTCCGCTTTCATTTCAAAATCATTCACATGAGCGCGCAGTGCGATTCGCGCACGGCGGGCATCAAAATCTTCCAGTGTTTCGTTGCCATTGGCGGCCGTGTCGGTCTCATCTTGCGTGTAATCGTAGTGCAGTCGCCCACCAATCTGGAAACCTGCGCTTTTGTCTTCAGTCTCAAGTTTCAATCCACCTTTGGTGGAAAGAATAATGTCCTGGCCATCTGTGCGCACCTGGCCAGCTTGTGCGTTCGTCGAAATTGCGCCAAGCATTAACAAAGCCAATACGGAACAAGAACTGGTTTTCATGGGGTACTCCTTGGTTTAATGTGGAGCCCCATTGTTGTTGGTCAAGATGAACGGTCACTGAACTTCAGATGAAGTCCATCATCAATAGAAATGAACACAAAATGAACGGATTTTGACGTGAAATGCGACTGAAATATAAATCATTATTGCGAAAAAAAGGCCTAAAAATCAGGCCTTTATAGAGGGGCTTTTTATCACCCGAGAATGAATACCGAAAATCGTAATTACTTGATTTTCTCCCATGGGTTCATGCTGGTTCCATCGCCAAACTCAACATACCTGTAACCGTCCATTTTGCGTATCACGTCTGCGCGAGTTAGCGTCGAACTTGGCCTGTAGCTGGGTAACACTGTGCCATCCAAAGAATTGGCAATATTCATGCTGTCTGTTTTGGAAAGAACCTCAGCACGTGTCAAGGTGGACGGGCTGCTGTCCATACGAACATGGTTGGTACCGTCACCCATGAACAGATCACTGGCGGCGAGTGCAGGTCCACTCAAACCAAGGGCCAGTGAAAGGGCAATTATTTTTTTCATCATGTTTCTCCTAAACGGGTTTGGGATCAAGTGCAGCAATTGATCTGCATGAACCCAGTTTGAGCTCAGCGCCTTAACCTAAGCCAAGAACAAAAATGAACAGGTGCGACCGGAAACGTGAACATTTGATGAATAAAAAAAGGCCCGATTGCTCGGGCCTGAAATCGGACTTTTTACAGCCCAGGGGGTGAGATGAAGAAAGCGAAAACCGACAGATCAGTTGGTTTTGGATGTTGGCATATTGCTGTCATCCTGCGCCAAGTTGCTGTTGTCGTCTCGCGTCTTCACCCAAGGAGTCGGGTTGGTCGCGTCACCAAAATCTGCGTACTCAAAACCTTCCATCTTGCGAATTACATCCGAGCGGCTCAACATCGGGTTGGGGGCGAAGTTGGGCGAAACAGATGCATCAAGCGCGTTGGCCACATTGGCACTGTCAGTTTTGGAAACCACTTCAGCGCGGGTCAGGCTGGACTGCTTGGATTCCTTCACAACGTGATAAGTGCCATCGCCATAAAACAAATCGCTGGCCATTGCGGCGCTGCTGAAGCCAAGGGCAAGTGAAAGTGCAACAATCTTTTTCATGGTATTTCTCCTGTGGGGTTTCTCGGTCAAGTGCAGCAACGTGTCTGCATGGAAATCAGTTTGACCGCCACGCCTTAACCTAAACCGTGCTGTTCCATGAACAACACGCCACGGGAAGATGAATACAAAATGAATAAACAGGCTTCAGGAAGGGTCTTCAGAAATAATGCCGGAAGTCACTGCATTGCGCAGAAACTGCTTTTCATAATGGCGGTTGCGGCGCGCCTTTTTGGCCTTCGCGCGTTTGCCGTATCGTTTGTCGACAACCAGCTCATCCAGATTGCTCAATTGATCCGGGCTTTCAACCTGCTTCATTGAATTTCGCTTCGCCATGGGTGCTACCTTTGCTACAACTGCTTTGAGTAAAATCATAAAACAAAACAAGGAGACACAACATGGCCATTTGGTTCGACCTCGACAAGGTCACTGACGAATCGTTTTTTGACACAGCCCCACTTCGCTTTGAATACTCAATGCACTTGGATGCCACGGCTGACGAAGTGTGGGCTGGCCTTGTGGCTGACAAACCACTGGCGTGGTGCAAGGCACTGAACGGCCGCTACACCAGCGAAAGGCCCTTTCGCGTGGGTACCACCCGGGAAGTGGCAGCCAACTTCAACACCATCAAACTGAAAGAGCGATTCTTCATTTGGGACGAAGCTGAACGCCGACATGCCTTTTACGTGGAACAGGCCAACGCCCCTGCATTCAAGCAGTTTGCAGAATTGTATGAGGTCACGCCGACTGAGAAGGGCTGCATATTTGTGTGGAAATTTGCAATGGCTGGGCGTTTCGGGCTGGGCCTACCCTTAAAGCTGATTAGCCCTGCCGCCAAACTGGCTTTGTTCGATGGGTTCATACGCGACACCAAGAAACATTTCGGTACCGTGAAATAAACCGGTTTCAGTTCAAAGTGCCGTCGCGGTGCAGCTCATCGATTTGGTCATTCAAGGTGCACCAGTCATAAATGATGCCAATACCAAACAGGCCCACGGTCAGCAGGTAGATCAAACCGGTGATCCATTTGCGTTGGTAAAAGCGGTGAATGCCAAACACGCCAAGGAAGGTGAGCAACACCCAGGCAATGTTGTAATTGATCGGGCCTTGCAGAAAGCGACGATCGGCGCTTTTGTCCATGCTCGGTATCAAGAACAAATCCACAATCCAGCCGATCAAGAACAAGCCGAGCGTAAAGAACCAGATGATGCCGGAGATGGGCCTGCCGTAATAAAAACGGTGGGCGCCCATGAAACCGAAAATCCAGAGAATGTATCCGATGACGATACTGTGGCTGTTGTTGTTGGTCATATACGATCAATAAGCATGTTTCAATTTTCAGACCATACCACAAGCAACTCATTCTTCAGTCGCGTATTCCTGTAACCGGGGGCAAGTAACTTTTCGGCGCAGGCAGGCGAATTACGGCAGTGCTCAACGCAAACAGCCTTCAACACAGGAATTACACCATGTATGACGCAGTCAAGAACTATTACGGCAAAGAACTACAAAGCAGCAGTGATCTGAAAACCACCGCCTGTTGTGATTTTTCATCCATGCCTGCATGGCTGAAACCATTGCTGTCCAATATTCACGACGAAGTGCTAAGCCGCTATTACGGATGTGGCTTGGTGTGCCCAACAGACTTGAAGGGGAAACGAATTCTCGACCTCGGCTCCGGCTCTGGGCGCGATGTGTATGCCCTTGCACAACTGGTTGGTGAAACTGGCCATGTAGTGGGTGTGGACATGACCGAGGAACAACTGGCAGTGGCCAACCGGCACATCGAATACCACCGGAAAAAATTTGGATACTCACACAGCAACGTTACCTTCATTCAAGGCTACATTGAACGACTCGATGAACTGGGTCTGGAGAAAAACAGTTTTGATGTGATCGTTTCAAACTGTGTGGTTAATCTTTCGCCCGACAAAGACGCTGTTATGCGCCAGGCCTACGAGCTGCTGAAACCAGGTGGCGAATTTTACTTCTCCGATGTGTATTCAGACCGCAGAATTTCTCCACATGTGGCCAGTGACCCGGTTCTCTACGGCGAATGCCTGGGTGGCGCCCTGTATTGGAACGACTTCTTGCGCGTGGCTACAAAAAACGGTTTCACCGATCCGCGTTTGGTTGAAGACCGCCCCCTGGAGATTACCGACGAACGTTTAAGTCAGTTGGTTGGGCAAACCCGCTTTTACTCGGCCACTTACCGCCTGTTCAAGCTGGACGGTTTGGAAACAGCATGTGAAGACCACGGCCAGGCAGTGATTTACAAGGGCACCAGCGAAAACCAGCCACACGGCTTCTTGCTGGACAAACACCACTTCATGGAAACCGGCAAGGTTTTCCCCGTGTGCGGCAACACTTTCCGTATGTTGCAAAACACGCGCTTCAAAGAACACTTCCAGTTCATTGGCGACTTTTCCAGACACTACGGAATTTTTCAAGGTTGCGGCAGTTCCATACCATTTGAACAAGGTATTAATTCAGCAATTTTAGGGGCTTGTTGCTAAGCGGAAATTTAGTACACATGACTGCGTAGGAAACCACGCAATTAGTGTTCAATTGGCGTCAATGCGCGTGCCCTTAAAAAGTGAACAAGTAAGCAGCGTGATCACCAACTTGGGCGTTGAAGTCGCGTTTTCCCGAATTCTGCATCCCAATCTGCAAATAATTAGGCCCAAAACAGCCTGAACCCCTTGATACATGCAGTTTTCCGTGGAATATTATCTACGCTCATTAACTCTTTGGAATTACTAACAATGAATAAAACCGAATTGATTGACGCGATCGCCACAAAAAGCGAATGCTCCAAGGCCGCAGCCGGTAAAATGCTAGATGCTTTCATCGACACCGTAAGCCAACAAATGGCTGATGGCGACAAAGTTGTGTTGGTTGGGTTTGGTACATTCCAAACCGGCGCACGCGCAGCCCGTGAGGGTCGTAACCCACGCACAGGCGAAACAATCAAGATTGCAGCCGCTGTAGTACCAAAATTTACGCCAGGCCAAGGTCTTAAGACCAAAGTAAACACAAAGCCTGCCAAGAAAAAGAAATAAACAAAGACACAAAACTCAAGCTTCAAACCGTTGCTTCCTGGTTTCGGTTTCGGACCCCCGCTGGTGCATACCTCGCGGGGGTTTGTTTTTAAAGCACGTCAAATCTGGCGACAGAGCGGTAACAAAAAGGCCACGCGCGATATCGTTACTGGCAACGCTACTACTTTGTTAAAAGGAGTGAAGTCAACGCGGTCGTACAGATTCGTAGTGCAATCTGAACAATCATCCATGCGTCAACATTCGACTCCGGACGGAATCGGTTTGAAACACGCATCCACTTCATCATTTGATCAACTTGCACCGCAGCAATTGATCTTTTCAATACCCGTAAATTTCTTAGAATTCCCCCTCTATTTTTTTACTACCTAATAATTTCAATCACTTAGAGCACCTGGCACACCCCTTGCCCCCTCTACTAGGGAAATCAAGCAAGAGGGTTCCAAATGATCAAAGAAGTCAAAACATCAAAAAGCGACACCCCGCCACCGGAGATGAACGGAATTCTGGAGGCATCAATTCCACGCTATGTGCGTGTGACCGGCACCTTGAACAATCGCTTTGTCGAGTTCGAGTTTTCGATTGGCGATCCAGAGCTGTGCGTGGAACTGGTCATGCAGTTTGAGCAGTTCCGAGAGTTCTGCAAACAGCACAAGGCCGTTGAGCTAACCGCCGAACAATGCGCCTGGCTGGATTACGAAAGGCTGAAATGGCAGTTCGGCCAGGCCGGCGTCAGCGAATAAAAAACCAAATAAATAGAGGAAAGGAGAAGACATCATGCAAGTCGACATCAAAACGTCGAACATCAAACAACTGCGCAACACGTTCTCACATGTGGCCCGTAGGCTGGGCGCAGACAAACCTGCATCACGGTATCAGGAAGCCACATTCGACATGCAGTCGGACACCAACTTCCACTACCGCCCTATCTGGGACCCACAGTACGAACTGTACGACACTGCCCGCACAGCCATCAAAATGGCCGATTGGTACAGCTTCAAAGATCCACGCCAGTATTACTACGGCGTGTACACCATGAACCGTGCCAAGCAACAAGATGCAGCCGAAAAGCAGTTTGAGTTTGCAGAAAAGCGTGGTGTGTTTTTCAACCTCTCGGAAAAAGACAAAGAACATCTGATCTTCGCCGTGCTGCCGCTTCGCCACTACGAGTGGGGCGCAAACATGAACAACTGCTTCTGCACCAGCTTCGGTTACGGCGCTGCAATTACACAAGCCACCATGTACAACACGATGGACCGCTTGGGCCTGGCGCAATACGTCAGCCGCCTCGGTTTGCTACTCGATGGCAACACTGGCGACTCGCTGGAAGTGGGTAAACAACACTGGCTGCACACCCCCGAATGGCAAGAATTGCGCCGAAGCATGGAAAACCTGTTTGTCACCAAAGACTGGTTTGAAGTCTTTCTGGCCCAGAATTTTGTGATGGACGGCTTGGTCTATCCCATGTTTTACAAGCATCTTGAGACCCGCCTGAACCCAATGGCCGGCCAAACCTTCTCTATGTGTACCAATTTCATGCAGGAATGGTTTGTCGAAACCCAGCGTTGGGTGGACTCCACCATCAAAACCGCAGTGGATGAATCACCAGAGAACAAGGAAATACTGAGCCGCTGGTTCGACATCTGGATGACTGAAACCACACGCGCCTTGCAGCCTTTGATGACCGCATTGTTTGCAGAAGAAGCCGCCAGCATTTTCATGCAGATCAAGGAAGAGCTGCTGGTGCGCGCCAAGAAAATCGGTTTGAAAACACCTGGAGCCCCAGCATGAACACGCCTACCCCCGAACGCACAAAAACGCCGGTGTTCATCGCATTTGTAACCAACGACGACACTCGCAATATCGTAGCCGCCATTCGAGAAGACAACCCGCAAGCCACGGTCGAGGAGTTCCCGGCGATGGTCAAGATCGAGTCGCCCGGCCGTTTGGTGGTCAAGCGCCAAAGCGTATCCGACCTGATGGGGCGCGACTGGGATCTTCAGGAAATTCACCTGAACCTGATTTCCCTGTCCGGCAGCATCAATGAAACAGAGGATGAATTTGAACTGTACTGGGGCCAGGCCGCTTAAACGCGACTTAGCCACAGTGAACTTTCAACTTGAAGGAGTAGAGACATGAGCGCAGTACCCAAGAACACAGGCAACAAAAAACTGGGCCTGAAAGAGAAATACGGCATGATGACCCGCGGACTTGGCTGGGACACCACCTACCAGGCCATGGACGATGTATTCCCTTACGACCAGTTCGAAGGCATCAAAATCCATGACTGGGACAAGTGGGAAGACCCCTTCCGCCTGACCATGGACGCGTACTGGAAATTCCAGGGCGAGAAAGAGAAGAAACTCTACGCCATCATTGACGCTTTTGCACAGAACAACGGCCAGTTCAATGTAACGGATGCTCGCTACATCAACACATTGAAGTTATTCCTCACAGGTGTATCACCACTGGAATATGCAGCGCACCGTGGCTATGCCCACGTGGGTCGTTCTTTCCGTGGAGTTAGCGCACGAATTGCATCGCAGATGCAGGCAATTGATGAATTGCGCCATGCACAAACGCAGGTACACACCATCAGCCACTACAACAAATTTTTCAATGGCTTGCACGACTTCCGCCACATGCACGACCGCGTGTGGTACCTCAGCGTGCCCAAGAGCTACTTTGAAGATGCACAGTCTGCAGGTCCGTTTGAATTCATTACAGCCATCTCGTTTTCCTTCGAGTATGTATTGACCAACCTGTTGTTCATGCCATTCATGAGCGGTGCCGCCTACAACGGCGACATGGCCACGGTTACTTTCGGCTTTTCCGCCCAATCAGATGAATCACGCCACATGACTCTTGGTCTTGAAGTGGTCAAGTTCATGCTGGAACAAGACCCAGGCAACAAAGACATCGTTCAAAAGTGGATCGACAAATGGTTCTGGCGCGGTTACCGCCTGCTGGCCTTGGTGTCGATGATGATGGACTACATGCTGCCCAAACGCGTGATGAGCTGGCAGGAAGCATGGGAAACCTATTTCGAGAAAAACGGTGGCGCCCTGTTCGAAGACTTGAGCCGCTACGGTATTCGTATGCCCAAGTACCACGAAGTAGCCAGCAAAGAGAAAAACCGTTTGAGCCATGAAGTGTGGGCTACTTTCTACAACTTCAGCCATGCCGCGGCATTTCACACTTGGGTACCCGAAGAAAGCGAACTGAAGTGGTTGAGCGAGAAGTACCCAGAGACTTTCGACAAGCACTATCGCCCACGTTTTGAGCACTGGGATGCCCTGCAGAAAGAAGGCAAACGCTGGAGCAACCCTGGCCTGCCGATGCTGTGCCAGTTGTGCCAGGTGCCGACAATTTTCACGGAACCCGATGACCCCACAACCACCTGCCTGCGGGAAACAACCTACCACGGTATGAAGTACCACTTCTGCTCGGATGGCTGTAAAGACATTTTCGAGAACGAGCCCGAGAAGTACGTTCAAAGCTGGCTGCCTGTGCATCAAATCTTCCAGGGTAATTGTGGTGGCGAAGGATTGGATAACGTTCTGAAGTACTACAACCTTGTGCCTGGCCAGGACAACGGCGAGTACATGGGCAGTCAGGACCAGATGAACTGGGAGCAATGGACGGGGCGCGACCACAAAGACGCACCGGCGGCCTGACAACAACAAGGAGGAGAACAACATGGCACTCGTTTCATTGCAGCCGGGCTACACCGGCGTGGTACGCGATCTTGAAGAGAACTTTCACGGCAACCGCTTGTTGTTCGTGAACTGGGAACACCACCTGATGTTTTGTGCACCCATGGCCTTGCCACTACCCCCCGCCATGCCCTTCGGGGCATTGGTGAATGAGGTACTGCCTTCGCTATACGGAAGTCACCCCGACTTTGCAAAAATTGATTGGAGTACCGTTCAGTGGAAACACGGGCGTGAAAACTTCACCCCCGACTTGGGCAAATCGCTGGATGAAAACGGTTTGACGCACAAGTCGGTGTTGCGCTTCACCACCCCCGGCTTGACAGGCCTGTCTGGTTCGGGCGCGTAAGCGCAAAGGGGAACCCGCAATGAGCTATCAACTCACCATCGAACCGATTGGGCAAACAATCGACATCGAGGAAGGGCAAACCGTGCTGGACGCCTGCCTTCGTGCAGGTGTTTGGCTACCCCACGCCTGTGGCCATGGCCTGTGCGCCACTTGCAAGGTACAAGTGGTGGAAGGTGAATTCGAACATGGGGAAGCCTCGCCGTTTGCGCTGATGGACTTTGAACGCGATGAACGAAAAATTCTGGCGTGCTGCGCAACCGTTGAATGCGACACCGTGATTGAAGCTGAGGTGGACGAAGATCCCGATGCCCAATTCATTGGTCTTCAGGACTTCGCCGGGCGTGTGGTCAAAGCTGACATGCTCACACCCACCATTCGCGGTATCTGGCTTGAAGTCGATGAGCCAGTGCACTTTCAAGCCGGGCAGTACGTCATGCTGAAAGTACCAGGCGTGCAAGGCGAACGTGCGTTTTCAATCGGCAATGCCCCAGGCACAAACCTGGTTGAATTGCATATTAGAAAAGTACCAGGCGGCGCGGCTACCACCTGGCTGCATGACGAACTAAAGATAGGCGACACACTGGAATTCACCGCCCCGCTGGGTCGGTTTTTCACCCGCAAATCGGCCAATCTACCCATGATTTTTCTGGCTGGTGGTTCAGGTCTTTCCAGTCCGAAAGCCATGATTGAAGAACTGTTCAATGACGGCTGCACACTACCCATCACTCTGGTACAAGGCGCTCGCAATGAGGCTGAACTTTACTACCACAACTACTTCACGGAGCTGGCGGCCAAACACCCCAACTTCACCTACATTCCAGCTCTCTCGGATACAGATGTGAGCGCAAGTTGGACCGGTGCAAAAGGTTTTGTTCACGAGGCATTGAAGGCGCACTTCAACAATGATTTTCGGGGCCACAAGGCTTACATGTGCGGCCCACCACCCATGATCGAAGCGTGCATCTCCACGCTGATGCAAGGCCAATTATTTGAACGAGACATTTATACCGAGCGATTCCTGACCTCGGCCGATGCAGAGGGATTGGCCAAGAAAAGTCCGCTGTTCAAACACGTGTGATGGAGGGCTGCACACATGCACCGCGTGGCCATTCAGAACACAAAGGAAGAGTACACCTGCAGCTCAGAAGACAACCTGCTGAAAGGCATGGAGCAACTGAACCGCAAAGGCATCCCGGTGGGGTGCCGTGGAGGTGGATGCGGCGTATGCCGTGTCCGGATTGAATCGGGCGAATACCGCACCTTGAAGATGAGTCGACAGCATGTGACCGCTGAAGAGCAAGCCCAAGGCGTGGTGTTGGCCTGCCGATGTTTTCCGCTGACCGACCTTGAACTGTCGGCCATTGGAAAAATGGAAAAGTGCATTGCAAAGCATTTCGCCAAGCAACCCATGCACACATAGCTATAAAACCATAGGGATAAGGAGATCAACATGGCAATGACAGGCGTATTAAGGCCAAGCCACGTGGCGCTTCGGGTGCTGGATTTGGAACCAGCCGTGAAGCACTACACCGATGTGCTGGGCCTGCTTGAAACCGGGCGCGACAAGCAAGGTCGCGTGTACCTGAAAGCATGGGATGAACACGATCACCACAGTGTGGTGCTGCGTGAGGCCGACGCGGCCGGTATGGACTATATGGGCTGGCGCGTGGACAGCATTCAAACTCTGAAAGACTTGTCCAAAAAGGTTGAAGAAAGTGGCCTTGCCACCGACTGCTGCTGGATACCTGCTGGCGAGCATCTGGAAACTGGTGAGCGCTTCCGCTTCACTACAACCACTGGCCACACGATGGAATTGCTGGCCGAGAAAAACAAAGTGGGTAACTGCCTGCCACTGGTGAACCCTGACCCCTGGCCAGATGACCTGAAGGGCATGAGCCCCTCCCGCTTTGACCATTGCCTGCTGTACGGTGATGATCTGGATGGCGTGGTAACACTGTTCACAGAGGTACTAGGCTTCGACATCACTGAACAAGTGGTGGCTGAAGACAACCACGACTTTCGCATCAGCGTATTCTTGAGTTGTTCCACAAAACCGCACGATGTGGCCTTCATTCGGCAGCCCATGAAAGGGGCGTTTCACCATGCCTCGTTTATTCTGGACAACTGGGGCGAGGTACTGAAAGCTGCGGATATTATTTCCAAGAAGAAAGTGTCACTCGACCTTGGGCCCACACGCCATGGTATTACCCGTGGTGAGACGATTTACTTCTTCGACCCCTCGGGCAACCGCAACGAGGTGTTTGCGGGAGGTTACATTCACTACCCGGACAAGCCAATAATTACCTGGACAAGCGACGACCTTGGCCGGGCGATTTTCTACCACGACAGAAAGCTCAACGAGAACTTTTTGGGCGTATTCACCTAAGCAACAGACTGCTTTCGGTGGGCCGTTCTTGCGGCCTTGAAAAGCCCAAACGGGGTAGTCGACCCGCTTGGGCTTTTTTACATTGTTTGGCTGAAAAACAAGGCATAATCAAAAGAAAAAAGCCAAAGGCACATTGGAGACATGAATACTGTGACCGACCTGCAATCCCTGTTGAAATTCAATCTGCCCTCCGGCCACATTTGGCTGGACGAGCAACGCATGCTATTGATGCATGCCCGCGCACTAGGCGCGCTGCGCAAAGAATTGTTTGAAACCCTGGGCCTAAAACGCGCGCGCGGGCTGCTGATCCGCCTGGGTTTCGCCTCGGGCATTCGGGATGGTCAAATGGCCCTGAAACACCGTCGCCCTGGCAGCTCGGTTGAGGAAGCCTTCATGCTGGGGCCGCAACTGCACACCCTTGAAGGCATGGTTCAGGTTGAAAAACTCAGCCTGGAAATTAACCTGCCCACCAAACACTTTTACGGTGAATTTGTCTGGAAGAACTCGTGGGAAGACGAGGCTCACGTGGCCGACTATGGCCAAGGCGATGAACCAGCCTGTTGGACCATGATTGGCTATGCCTCCGGCTACACCAGTGCCTTCATGGGCAGACTGGTGCTGTTTCGAGAAATGGAATGCATGAGCCAGGGCGATTCACAGTGCCTGATCGTCGGCCAAAGTGCAGAGGCCTGGAACGACTCCGAGTACGAGGAATATTTCAAAGCCCAAGCGTTTGCCGAAGAATTGATTGAATACCACATGGGCGCAGAGAAGCTGGACACAGCTCTTGTTCGCCGACGCAGCAATGACGATTTGGTGGGCGTATCTCCCGCCTTCATGAATGCATTTGAATTGCTGCAGCGCGCGGCGCAGGGCAGCATCACCGTATTGCTGCTGGGCGAAACCGGCGTTGGCAAGGAAATGTTCGCCCGCTGGTTACACGACAACAGCCCGCGCGCCAAAGGTCCGTTTCTGGCCGTAAACTGCGCGGCCATTCCCCATGAATTGATTGAAGCTGAGTTGTTCGGTGTGGAAAAAGGCGCTTACACGGGTGCACACACCCCGCGCGCAGGCCGCTTCGAACGTGCCGACCACGGCACCCTGTTTCTTGATGAAGTGGGCGATCTGCCCTTGTCAACCCAGGTGAAATTACTGCGCGTGCTGCAAACTGGCGAGTTCGAAAGGTTGGGTTCCGAACGCGTACAGAAAGTAAACGTGCGCATTGTGGCAGCAACAAACGTGGAACTTCAGCAGGCCATTCGCGAAAACAAGTTTCGAATCGATTTGTATTACAGGCTGAACACCTTCCCGATCAAGATTCCGCCGCTGCGCGAACGGCAGGCCGACATTTCGCCGCTGATCAACCGCTTCATGACCAAGTACTGCGCAAGCTACAACAAGAAGCTACAAGGGTTGACCGACAAGGCCATGCAAGAGGTAATGAGCTATGAATGGCCGGGTAATATTCGCGAACTGGAAAACCTGATTGAACGCGCCGTGGTGCTGGCACCCGACGGGGGGTATGTGGAGGCCTGCCACTTGTTTGACGACCGCATCGAGCCCTGCAAAGAAAAATCGCAGCTTAATGCGCAAGGCGAGTTGGCGCCAGTTGAAACGCGCCCTATTGATGACTTGTGCAATGAAATTTTAACCAAGAATGTGGGGCTAGACACCTTGGAGCGCCGTCTGATGCAAACCGCATTGAAACAGGCCAAGGGTAACCTGTCGCAGGCTGCACGTGTGTTGGGCATTACCCGCCCGCAACTGGCTTACCGTTTGAAGAAAGAAGGCATTCCGCTGGAATGATAAAAAAAGGCAAATTCCTGAAAACCAGAAATTTGCCTTAAAGCCTCCTGGAGGAGGATCAGTTCCGGCGAGACGCTACCGGACACTAGCGGATGAACAGATCAATTGCCACCGCGCATGAACTGCACGCGCATCATTTCTGGTGGGGTCAACTTGGGATCAACCAGGCCCTTGAATTGGCCTGTGGTGCAGTGCTGGCTTTGAACGTCAACCATGCTGAAACTGTCGTCAATCGCCACACCTGTGCCCTTGTTGATAGGGTGGTGGAAATCAGGATGGCTCTTGCCAATCGTCCAGCTTTTCCACAACTCATTCTTGCGGTCATACACCAACGTTCTGGACACAGCGAATGTTTGCGCATCTACATGCATCACACGTTTGCCGATGGGGTGCGAAGGATTCACAGGCTTTGCTTCCAGCACATACACCTTGCGCAACTGCCAGGTGATGTCGGGGAAACACTGCCCTTGCCCAGTGAAGTTGATGAACTTGAAGCCATCGGCTTCCTTGAACTCGTCAGTCAACTTCATCTCGGTGTGATTGTAAAACGGCATCAGAATGTTCTTTGTGCCTTTGAAACTCCAGTTCATGTCAGAAACCCGACCGTTGTAACCCTCAAAGTCCTCAATCATCAGGTCAGAACCCAGAAATGAATCTGTGGTTTGCCCGGTGGCCAGGCGACGAACTCGGCGCTGAAAACCCAGGTACAAGTTAGCTTCGTCCAGCTTTTGATCATCGTCATAACGTTGAATCAACAACTGGGTGTCTTTCAAATCCTGAGGCTCAAGTACTTTCACATAAATTGCACGGAAAAAGTCTGAAGGATTCGGAGTCACCTCAGGTGTCGGTGAGTGTTGGACACGGTGCTTGAAATTCAGAAAGTGAAAGTTGTACTTGATGGTGCGCTCAAGCTGACCGGTTTGAAGGTTACGGAACTTCCAGTAGAAGGGATAAATTGCGGCGCCATCGCCCCAATTGATGCCGTACTTGTAATTCCAGGCCAGCTTCTCGCCCGCACGTGCATCCTTAGAATCTGGCTCTTCAAGAAATGGACGACCACCAGCAAAACCAGTCAAATCGCCATTCTTGGGACCTAACTTCGTTTTTCCCATATTCTTGCGGCTAGCTTCCACATAAAATTTGTCCACATCAAAGCTGGTTGTTTTTCCAACCTTGATGTCGTACCAACCATTCTTCACGGTCATGTACATGCCAGGGTCGAGCGCCTCTTTAAACTGTTCCACATTCGATTTGTTTACCACTGTGCCGGGTTGCAAACCAGGCACAGAAGGCACACCACTTTTGTACGGATTGAATGAATTTTGCAAATCAGCCTCGGTGGCGGCCTGGGCTGTACCCAAGGTGCCCACTGCGGCGATGGAAATTGCGAGGGTTCTCAGTTTCATGTTGTATCTCCTGTCTGATTAGAAGTTGTAACGCATCTGCACAAACAGATCGTCTTCTTTGAATGCCGCGCCAATCGGGCCTGCGCGGAATCGGCCAAGTGGTTCAAATCCACCCAAACCTGCTGACCCAGATGTCGATCCAGGTGGACCAGTTACGCCTGGGTATGGGTTGCAAGAACGGCAATCATCAAACTGGTACTTGTTGTTCTCACCCACTTTGAAGTTGGCACCGAACACAAATTTAAGGTTATCGCTGTAAAGCCATTCAACCGATGGCGCAATTGCGGTAGCTTCTGCCTTGAAGTCGTGTGCCATGATCAGCGTTGGGCTGACACGGCCGTTCTGCAAGAAACCTTTCACCAGCAAAGTGCCAATTGCGTTGGTTTCCCAATCAGGCATTCCTGCAATGCCAAGTGGGCGTTGCTCTACTTCATGGTCAAAAATGTGCTGAACAAACAGCTGACCAGAAATGAGTGTGGCAATTCGTGGGTTGATCCAGTCGATAAAGGTTGGGCGGTCTACACCGACCACTGCACGAAACACATTGTTCTCAGAGTACAACTGCGGCTGCAGGGTGTTGGCAAACTCTTCACCTTCGGTTAATGCGGCCTCTACGCGCACAGCAGCTGCAGCAGCTTCAATCTGGAAGTCGAGTGATCCACCCACCAGATTCACACGCGGATACACGAAATCAAATGCGATCAAGTGCGTGTTGTCGGGGCCTTGAGGCGCACCGGTTCCTACGTTCACACCGCCACTGGTAATGCCACGCAACGATGGTAACTGCGAACGATAAGTCAGTGCATTCAGAGAAAAGCCTGTGCCGTTGGCAGTGATGCCTTCGTACTTGATACCCAGTTGGGTGTTGTCCAGTTTCCAGTCGGGCAAATGCACATTTCGAATGCCAATTTGACCAGGGCCAAAGTTTGCAGCAATGGTCTGCATACCCCCGCCATCGGGCAAAAAGTTGGCCACAGTACCACCGTTGTCCCACAGGTTTTTCAAACCGCGAAACAGGCAACCCGCATCCAGAATCACGTTGGGTTGACCGCACTGACCCAGATTGTTGGGGCGAAACTTATCGAAGTTCCAAACGACCTGCAAGTTGCGATCCTGCATGGTTTCTGATGGACCAAGACGCCACTCAGCCTGAGCAATCCACATCGGAATGCGAATGTCTTCGAGCTCGTCGTAAATATTGTTGCGGGAAAAATCAACTGGATTGATCACGTCAAGAACACGGAACAAATCGGTGCGTCCCCACACAACCTGCTGCTTGCCCACGCGAACAAATAGATCCGTTCCATCTTTCAATGCAAAGCTATTGGTTGCATACGCTTCACGAATGAAGTCGAGGCGGCTGTTGAACTCCGGGTGACGCAACTCGTTCAACGTCAAATCACCGTAACCACCAAAGTCGACGCAACCCCGTGAATCGTAGTCGCATGGACGCACCGGTACACCCAAAGCCACACCACCGTTTTGTCCATGCCAACGATCGCCCAGCACACGGAAACCTTCGTTGGGGCTATTGGGATACGTTGCGCCATTGAACAAAGGCACACCACCTCCGTGGGGCACGCTGCCACCAGGGCCGATCGAACTTTGCAGCTGAATCGGGCCACCCGCCGATTTGCCAAACTGGTCTTTATTCAGGTCATACACACCATCGTAGGTACCACGGAACGTGCCGTTGTAACGCCAACCGTTCTTGCCTGTCTTTTCACCTTCCGCAATAAGTGTATTTCTGAATTTGGCCATGCCCACCGATTCGCCAGTGTTGTCTTCACCGCGATACACCGAGTGGTTTTCGTAGAACATGTCCACCTCATAATCCTCACCTTCAAACGTTGCCGCAGTTGCAACACACGGCCATGCGCCGAGTACCGCTGCTGCCAACACCGCAGAACGCAAGGCGGGTTTTTGTCTCATCTTTTTCATGTTGCCCCTTCTCCTTTGTTGCTGTTGTACTGCTTGATAATTTTTCAGGCGGCTTTCGCCAGTTTCAAATCAGCGGCTTGTGCCTTTTCTATGTGCACTTCACCCATTACAAACTTCGGTTTGAACACCACACACCACGCCGGCACAATCAACATGGCGGCGATGGCATTCACAATCAGCATGAAACTCAGCAGCACGGCCGCATCAGACTGGAATCGGAGATCGGACATGAATATCCACAACACCACGCCAGCAATCAGCGTGGCGGCAGTGAAGCTGACGGCATAGCCTGTGGAGGCCACGGCATTGATCACGGCTTGCTTGATATTTTTGACGACATGCATTTCTTCGCGAATGCGGTCCATGAAGTACACGGCATAGTCGATACCGACACCTACACCCACCGCAATCACCGGCACAGTGTTCACACTGATACCGATACCAAATGCACCCATGTAGGCGTAGGTCATTAGCGTGGCAAACAGCATGGGCATGATCATCAGCCAGCCTGCATGAACGGAGCGGTAATACACCATGACCAGCGTGAAGGCCATGATCATTACGGCAGGAATAATAATCATGTGGTCGGTGTGCAAAGCCTGGTTGGCTGCGGCTGTCACGCCAATAATGCCGCCGCCCAGTTCAATGGTCAGTCCGGGTACCTCGGCTTCGGCCATCCGCTTTCCTTCCTCAGCCAAAGCAACAATGCGGTTGATGGTGCTGGCCTTGTGGTCCTTGTAGTAAAAAACCATGTTGGCTTCGTTCTCATCGGGCGTTACAAACTCTTTCAGCGCACCTGGAATCGGGCTTGACACCTGATAGGCGAACATCAATCCACCCACTTCAGCTTCGTTGTCGGGTAGCTGTGCCCAACGCGGATCATCGTTGTGCAACAATCGGTTCACCACTCGAACCACACCAGGAATGGCTTTGGTGCCACCCAACTCAGGGTCGCTAAGCATGTGTGCCTGAAATTTTTCAATCGCTGCCATCACTTCTGGCCGCTTGATGCCACCCTTCTCTGCCGTGCGTGCCAACACATGCAATTCTTCGGAACCCGGGAAGAGGTCGTTGATGGCCTTGGTGCCCAGGTTGTAGTCGTGATCACGATTCAGAATTGGGGAGCCTGGCTCGGATTCACCCATCTGTACGTCTTTGACGTAATAGAGCCCAGCCGCTGAAAATGCCACGGTGGCGATCAACACAGTGAGTGCGCCATTGAACCGCGCCACGGTTTTGCTGGTGATACTACCCAACGCATCACGAATACCCTGGTTTTCGTTTTTGGTATTTTTGGGTTGGGGAAGAATGGTCAGCGCCAGTGGCACCATGAAGTGCACTGTAAAAATGACCGAGAAGCCCCAGAAGCCGGCTGCAATACCGAGCTTGTAGTTGAAAGGTGCAGCACCCAGCACCAGCACGGCAATACCCAAGGCATCCACAATAATCGCCAGTGAACCTGGGCGGAAAAGTGCTTCCAGCGCATTGCGTGCCGCCTTCTTTCCGTTCTTTACAATAGCCAGTTCTTCGTAATAACGCACCACCAACTGCACACCATGCGAAGTGGCCCGAGCGGCAATCAAAAATGGAATGGGCAGTGACAGCGGCTCAAGGTTAATACCTACCATCGCCATGAAACCCAAACCCCAAATCGATGACAAAGCGATTCCCAACAAAGGCAAGGCAATGCCGTAGAAACGTCGGAAATACACAATCAGCAATAGTGTGAGCAAAGCGAGTGTGTAGGCCATGATGGCCACCAATTGATCCAGATAGGTGTATACCCAACCGGTTAGCACAGGGTTACCCGTGGTGTACAAATTGTGTTTGTCGTCGGTCAACTCACTGCGCAGTTGCATCAGCGCACCGAATGTTTTTTCGTAATCAATGTCACCTTCGTTCAGCTGCGCTTTAATCAAGGCGGCCTTCATATCAGGCGACACCAGCAAACCGTAAATGGTGGGGTTCGCGGTCACGTCTTTCTGCAATTGTTTCAGTTGGGTATCACTTAACTCGCCGTTATTGCTGTCGTAAAACGTGTCGGAAAGAAAGGCACCGGTTTCATCCAGATAAATTTTTCGAGAAGAACGGTGAGTCAAGCTGCTGACCAGGTTGTGGTTCACACTCGGCAGGTTGTCCACACCTTGGGTCGCTTTTTCAATCAACTTCAAGGTATCGTTGTTGAAAATCGTGCCCTCTTTCACCTCCACCGCCATCACCACCATGTTGGCGCCACCGAAGTTTTCTTTCAGTTGGTTGTAGGTTTTGATATAGGGGTGGTTTTGCGGTAACAAGTCCGAGAAATCGGAATAAACCTTCAGCTGCGGAATGGCTGCGGCAAAACCCAAAGTGACCAGCATGATCATGCCCAACACAATTTTCGGGTTGGCAAACAACCACTCCTCGGCGCGAATAATTTGTGCGATCAAACGATCGGCGAATGACTTGATCATGATGGGTCCGCCTGACTGGAGTTGGAACTTTGAACAGTGCGAAGCAGACCGCCCGGGCCGCCCACAACAATAGATTGATTACCTGACACAGCAGCGCCAAGGAAAGACAACACTGGGCGGTCATAGGCCACGCTCACCCAGCGATCACCTTCTAGCTTCGCCAGCGTGCCATTGGCACCCACACCGTGCGGCACATCTGCATGCATAAACAGGCGATACAGCGGTGCATCGGTGGTGTTCACCACTCGCGCCCAAGTTTCCCCACCATCTGTAGTTTTCAAGACCTGACCAGCCAGGCCACTGGCATAACCAGTAGACGGGTCAGTGAACAAAGCGTCGTAAGTGTAGAAATCTCCGGCAATCGGTTCACCGCGCTTCCAGGTTTGGCCCCCGTCATCGGTAAACGCCAGCATGCCGAACTCACCAAAAGCAATTCCATGGGTATCACTGGTAAAAGCCAGTGCCGTGAACTGTGCATCTTCATCGAAGCTGACAACGCGCCAGCTCTTGCCCTGGTCAGTGGAGTTGATCAGGTTGGAACCAGAACCGACCACCCACAAACCACTGCTGTGGCACTCTATTGCCACCGGGCTAGAGGGCTTGTCGAATTTGGTAGGCAGCCAATCTTTAAAATCGCCTGATGAGATCCACACCGTGTTGTACACATCCAGCATGGCAGCACTGCCATCGGGGCAAAATGTCGAATCAATGAACGATGCGGTGTCCGATACCTGCTTGCGGCTCCACGTATTACCAGCGTCGGTAGACACAGTCACAACACCGGTTTGCGTACCACCCAACACGGTCGTGCCGGAAGCGCTCAAGGTTTGAATAACCTCAAAACGTTCAACAGTTTTTGGGGGTTGCGCTGAATTGCTGCCAGATTGAACCGTGCTATCAGCACAAGCGTTCAACAACGCAGCACCGACCACTGCAAGCAGTGCCAAGCTAATTGTTGATTTTTTTAGGCGCAAAGGCGCCCCTGAATACTGAATATTCACAATGTCTCCTGCCTTCTCTGTTTGGCAAATGAAAAGCTGCTGTGGTTTTTATGTGCAGCTGGAATGCGAACGGTTTATCTCACTGGCTTATCGCCCCCGGTCTTTTGCAGACACGCCTGCAATGCCCCAATTGGTGCTGGGTACTTCAATAATCTGAACCCGCACCGCTTCAATCGGTGCACCCACAGCCTCAACCAAGGCCTGAGTCACCTTCTCAATCACCGCACGTTTTTGCTCTTCCGTGCGCCCTTCAATCAAATTGATTTGTGCAAATGGCATGCTGTTCGCCCTCACTCAAAACGCAGGCCGACCTGGCCCAAACCCTGCACATGCAAGGTGACGTTGTCGCCAGCTTCCACGGCCACGGCCTCGGTAATGCCACCCGATAAAATCAGCGACCCTGCCGGCACAAACTGATCGCGCTTGGCCAGTTCATTGGCTAGCATCGCAATGGCTGCTGCCGGGTGACCCACCACTGCGGCACCTGCACCAAAAGCCACGGGCACACCATTTTTTTCCAACACAATGCCAGTGGTTTTCAAGTCCATGCCGTCGACTGGTTTCATGGTGCCGCCCACCACAAAACGTGCAGCGGACGTGTTGTCTGCAATCACGCTTTTCAAATCAAATTTGAAATCGCGGTAACGTGAATCGATCACTTCAATGGCTGGCATCACAAAGTCAGTGGCCGCCAGCACAGTGGCAATGTTGCAACCTGGGCCACGCAAATCAGCTTTGGTAACAAAGGCAATTTCAGGCTCCACCTTTGGGTGAATCAACTCGCTCACCTTCACGGCCGAACCTTCCGGCACGCTGAAGTAATCAGCCAGAAACCCGAATACCGGTGTATCCACACCCATTTGCTTCATCTTCGAGTGCGAGGTCAAACCGGCTTTCAGACCCACAATGCGCACGCCACGGCGTTCTTTGCGGGCACGAATTTCATCCTGAATGGCATAGGCGTCGTCCCAATCCATGTCGGGGTGGTCATCGGTAATCTTCACCACATCGCGCGTATTCAGTTCTGCGCTTTCCAGGTGCTCCGCCAGTGCAGAGATGGTTTTCTTATCCAGTTTCATGCAACGCTCCTTGCACGGGCCATTGTCATGGCCGTGTCTTCAATCATGTCTTCCTGACCGCCCACCATGCCGCGCCGCCCAAGCTCAACCAAAATTTCACGGGCGCTGATGCCATACTTTTTCTCGGCTCGCTTGGCAAATAACAGGAAGCTTGAATACACACCGGCGTAACCCAAAGTCATAGAGTCACGATCAATTCGAATGGGGTGATCCATGATCGGTACCACCAGGTCCTCTGCCACATCGGAAATCTTGAATACATCCACACCCGTCTTGATGCCCATGCGTTCACACACCGCCACCAGCACTTCCATCGGTGTGTTACCTGCCCCCGCACCCAAACCGGCTGCGGCTGCATCAATACGGCGAGCGCCGCCACGAATGGCTTCGATGGAGTTTGAAACGCCCATCGACAGGTTGTGGTGACCATGAAAACCAATTTCGGTATCGGGCTTCAGTGCATCGCGCACTGCGCTGATTTTTTCGTACACCTCTTCGGGCAGCATGTAGCCAGCAGAGTCGGTGACATAAATGCAGTTGGCACCGTAGCCTTCCATCAATTTGGCTTGCTCAATCAACTTCTCTGCACTGGCCATGTGGGCCATCATCAGGAAACCCACGGTGTCCATTTCAAGCTTGCGGGCATAAGTGATGTGCTGCTCGCTCACATCGGCCTCGGTACAGTGCGTAGCAACACGGATGGTGTAAACACCCAGGTCTTTCGCCATTTTCAAATGATCCACAGTACCAATACCAGGCAACAACAAGGCAGACACCTTGGCCTGCTTCATGGCGGGAATCACTGTGCTCAAATACTCTTCATCACTGTGCGCCGGAAAACCATAGTTCACAGATGAACCACCGAGACCATCACCATGGGTCACTTCAATTAGTGGCACACCTGCCTCGTCCAGCCCCTTTGAAATGCTCAGCATTTGTTCCAGGCTCATCAAGTGGCGCTTGGGGTGCATGCCATCGCGAAGCGTCATGTCATGCAGTTTGATTTCAATTCCTTTCAAGCTCATGGGGTTCTCCTTAGGCGCTCACGGTGGGTTCAAGGGTCAGCTTGCCGCTGAGAATTTCCTCGGCAAACATTTCAGCAGTACGGGCCGCAGCAGCCGTCATGATGTCGAGGTTACCGGCGTACTTCGGCAGGTAGTCACCCAGGCCTTCCACTTGCATGAACACTGACACACGGTTGCCATCAAACACAGGACCGTTCACCAGCGTGTAGCCAGGCACGTACTTCTGTACTTCCTTGATCATGTCGTGAACCGACTGGGTAATTGCTTCCTGATCAGGTGTACCTTCCACCAGACAATGCACGGTGTCGCGCATGATCAAAGGTGGCTCAGCCGGGTTGATGATGATAATGGCTTTGCCTTTTTTTGCTCCGCCCACTTTTTCAACAGCACCAGCTGTGGTGCGGGTAAATTCATCAATGTTTTTGCGGGTACCGGGGCCTACTGATTTCGAGGACACCGTGGCCACAATTTCGCCGTAGCTGACCGGTTGAACACGCGACACGGCGTACACCATGGGAATGGTCGCCTGACCACCGCAAGTCACCATGTTCACATTCATCTCACGCTTGCCCACATGCTCCTTCAAATTCACCGGGGGCACACAGAAAGGCCCAACTGCTGCGGGTGTCAGGTCGATCATTAGCACACCCAGTTCATTCAGCTTGCGACTGTTCTCTGCGTGCACATAAGCACTGGTGGCATCGAATGCGATTTGCACACCATCTGCTTCCACATGGGGCAACAAACCATCCACACCCTCAGCGGTTGTTTTAATACCCATCTCGCGCGCACGCTTCAGGCCATCTGATTCGGGATCGATACCGACCATCCACACAGGCTCGAGCACCGCACTGCGTTTCAGTTTCATCAAGAGATCGGTGCCAATATTGCCGGGACCAATCAGTGCGCATTTGATCTTTTTCATCATCGAATTCCTTTTGCCTTTTGCGTTGTAACTTACGCGAAGCGAACAGAGCAGTTGCCAATGCCGCCAATCGACATGTGCAGCGAATCGCCTGCCTTCACGGGAATCAGTGCTGCCAGAGAACCTGACAAAATAATTTCACCTGCCTTCAGACCAATGCCCAAACGGCCCAGCGTATTGGTCAGCCACACAATTGCATTCACTGGGTGCCCAAGTGCAGCGGCGCCCGCGCCAGTGCCCACGATGTCACCATTCTTTTGCAGCACCATGCCGCAGGTAAACAGGTCCACTTTGCGAGGATCAACAACCCGGTCACCCAACACAATGGCGCCGCAAGAGGCGTTGTCGGCCACGGTGTCTTGAATCTTGATTTTCCAATCGGCGATGCGTGAATCCACAATCTCAAAACAGGCCATCACGCCTTCTGTGGCGGCCAGCACATCGGCGGCGGTTACACCAGGGCCCATCAAATCGCGTTTCATCAAGAATGCGATTTCACCTTCCGCACGCGGTTGAATCAGGCTGGCCGCTTCAATGGCTTCGCCTTCGTTGTACACCATGCCATTTAGCAGGTAGCCAAAGTCGGGTTGGTGCACATTCAGCATGTTCATCACGGCCGCACTGGTCACGCCAATTTTCTTGCCGATCACGTGCTCGCCGTTGTCCAAGCGTCGCGCAATCATCCGCTGTTGAATGTGATAGGCGTCTTCAATCGTGATGTCGAAACCACGGCTGGTTAGCGGAGCAATCGTGTGCCGTTGGGTCAATGCGTTATAAAGTTCATCGCCCAAGTCGCGAATTTGAGTAGTGTCCATTTGCTTTAAGCCTCTTGCAGGAAGTCAGTCACCAAGCGCTCAAAGCGCGCAGCGTGTTCAATCTGGGTCCAGTGACCGCACTTGCCGTAAACATGCAGTTGCGAATCCACAATCATTTCGTGCAAACACAGCGAAGTGCTCAAGGGAATGACCTGATCATCCCGGCCATGCACAATCAATGTGCTTTTATTCAGCGCTCGAATATCGCTTTCATGGCTTGCCATGGCGTCTACCCAGCGCTGTCGCGGCGCGGGGAACATGGCTGAGAAACTTTCCTGAAAACCGGGACGAATGCTGGCCTGAAAACGCAACTGAGCCAGCTCATCGTTCACAAGGCTACGGTCGTAGGCGAAGTAATCCATAATGCGGCGCATGTTCTCGAATGACGGCTGGTAACCCCACACTGCATCCAGTCCCTCAGTAATCGGGAATGGCACGCCTACACTGCCCATCAACACCAGCTTGCGAACACGACTGGGATGGCGAATCGCCAGCGCAAGCGCTACAGCGCCACCAAACGAGTTACCAATCAAATCGGTTTGTTCCATGTTCAGTGCGTCCATCACACCAATTGCGTGGGCCACCCAGTTGTCCAGGTTGTATTGGTAACCTTGGCGGCGCTCAGTGAAACCGAAGCCCACCATGTCTGGGGCAACTACGCGGAATTGTTTTGCAAAACCGGGTATCACCAAGCGCCAGTTCGCCCAAGCCGAAACACCGGGGCCTGAACCATGAATCAACATCAGGTTCGTGCCCTGGCCTTGATCGTGATAATTTGTTTGAAGGCCGTTGGCCTGAATGCTCAATCCAATTTCTGGTGAAGCGGGTGCGTTCATCGTGGACTCCTTACAGCTTCACGCAAATGTTTTTAAGTTCGGTGTAAAACTCCAGCGAGTGCACACCCCCTTCGCGGCCAATACCCGATTGCTTGGCACCACCAAACGGTGTGCGCAAATCGCGCAAGAACCAGCTGTTCACCCAAGCCAAACCCACTTCAATCGAGGCAGCCACACGGTGCGCTTTGGCCAGGTTCTGGGTCCAAACAGCAGTGGAAAGGCCGTACACATTGTTGTTGGCACGCGCCACCACTTCGTCTTCAGAATCAAAGGGGGCAATGTGGCAGCAGGGTCCAAAGATTTCCTCGACACACACCGCCGCATCGTCATCTAAGCCAGTCCAAATGGTGGGCTGCACCCAAGCGCCCTGGTTCAGTTCGCCAGGCATCTCAAATGCACCACCACCAGTCACCACGGTTGCGCCCTGCTCCACGGCCTTGCGGTAATAGCCCAATACTTTGTCGCGGTGTTCCTGTGAAATCACCGGGCCAATGCCAGTGTCTTTATCGTCTGGCAATCCGGGCTTCAAACCCTCCGCGCCCTTCTTCATGGCAGCCACAAATTTGTCGAAAATCGGACGTTCCACATACACACGTTCAGTGCCCAAACACACTTGCCCGCTGTTGGCAAACACCGAGCGCATGGTGCCTTCAATGGCGGCATCAAAATCACAATCTGCAAACACGATTGCGGCATTCTTGCCACCCATTTCAAGGCTCACGGGGCGTGCACCTTGCGCAGCCGCTTTCATGATTGCGGCACCGGTGCGTGTTTCGCCGGTGAAGGTAATTGCATTCACATCGGGGTGGGTAGTCACGAATTCACCCGCGGAATCTGGACCAAAGCCGTGCACCACGTTGTATACGCCAGGAGGGACGCCCACTTTATTCATCACCTCACCCAACAGCGCAGCAGTCTGTGGGGTCTCTTCCGAAGGTTTTACAACCACCGTGTTGCCGCAAGCCAGCGCAGGGCCAACTTTCCAGGTCATCAGCAGCAAAGGGAGATTCCAGGGGCAAATCACGCCCACTACACCCACAGGGCGACGAATGGAATAGTTCAGCGCGCCGCGTCCATCCGGAGTGGCCATTTCAAAGCATTCTGTGGGCACATTCTTGATGGTGTCGGCGAACACCTTGAAATTGGCCGCCCCGCGGGGAATATCAATGTGACTGGCCAGGCTCACCGGCTTACCGGTGTCGGCCACCTCAGCCTGCAAAAAGTCATCAAATCGACGATTGATTTCATCGGCCACGGCGTACAGCATTTGCACCCGGTCTGCCACCGTCATCTTGCCCCATGGGCCCTTCAAAGCAGCTTTGGCAGCGGCCACTGCATCGTTGACCTGTGCACGGCTGGCCTCGTGGACCTGCGCAATCACCGCATTGTTCAAAGGCGAGTGCTTGGGGAATGTTTTTCCCGTTGCGACGAATTCCCCGTTGATGAAGTTCAAGACTTCTTTCATTGCATTCTTCCTTGCCAATCGATTAAATCATGAACAAACGATAAAACTTATTTTTCTCGACGTCAATATATTTTCTCGAGAATATTATTTTTCATCGACAATATTGATTAACGCCGCAACTCGTCTACAATGGCGAAACAGAAAGAATTTTTTTGGGGTGTGTATGAATGAAGTGGTCTCACTGCCAAGCAGCGTCACCAACGGCGAAAGCTTGACCCTGGCCGAAACCGCTTACCGCAAGTTGCGCCACGACATCATTGAAGGCGTGCATAAGCCGGGTACCAAGCTACGGGTAGAACACCTGAAAGACAATTACGACGTGGGCGCAGGCACCCTGCGTGAAGCACTGCAACTGCTACTGAATGATGGTCTGGTGGTGGCGCAAGGGCACCGAGGCTTCACCGTCGCCCCCATGTCGCCTGAGGATTTTCAGGACATTACCCGCACCCGTGTGATGATTGAAACAGAGGCTCTGCGCCAGGCCATCGCCTTGGGCGACGATCAGTGGGAAGCTGAAGTCATGGGTGCATTTCACATGCTAAGCCGTGCAGAATCACGCTTAGGTGAGGAAACAGTTGAAACCCGCAGCGAATGGGAACGCAAAAACCGCCTGTTCCACGACACGCTCATTTCCGCCTGCCCTTCCCGCTGGCTTAAGCAGTTTCAGCATCTGCTCTACATGCAGTCAGAACGTTATCGCAGGCTGATTCTTTCCGAGAAGCCCATCCCTCGAGATGTGCATTCCGAGCACGAAGAAATCTTGAATGCCACCTTGAACCGCAACAGCGAACTGGCCACGCAAATTCTGGCTGAGCACATCAATCGATCCTTGATCGCAGTGCAAAAGCTACCCAAAGAAAGATTTGGAAAGTAATCAGCTGCTAAGCATTGAATGAATCAATGCTGTTACTGGTGTATCGATCCCCAAACGTTCAGCACGCCTAAGCACGCTGCCGCTGATCGCATCTAGCTCCAAAGGGCGGCCCTTTTCAAGGTCTACCAACATCGAAGTCTTGATCGGATCAAACTCACAGATCAATTTGAACATTTCATCCACATCAGACTGGCTCAACACCACATCGTCTGCCCCTGAAACTGCGGCCACCTCTTGCATTGCCGCATAAACCACTTGCCTGTAATGCGGGTGTTTCGTTAAAAAGCCAGTGTCCTTGCGAGTCAAAGCCGACAACGGATTCACACCATTGTTCACCAACAGTTTTTTCCATAACTCATGTCGAATGTCGACCGCGGCCCGGGTGGGAATTCCCGATGCATTGAATGCATCCGCTAACCTTTTAACTACGCTTTGCAAGCCTTCATTTACAACCGCATTTGGCCATGCACCCAACACAATTTGACATAAGCCTTGTGCCTCAACACACCCTGGCGAAACGATATGTGCACCAATTCTTACAGCCAAACCGCCAACTACTCGGTCAACGCCCAATACCTTGCTGAGTACTGCTTCATTCTCGACACCATTTTGCAAAGACAAAACTGGCGTAGCGCCAGCGGCCAGCCAAACTGAATTTGAATCGAGCCAACTCGCCGTGTCCTGCGATTTCAAACACAGTACTAGTACATCAAAATCTTCGCATTGGTACTGGCGTTGCAAGGTGGCTTGATCGACTGCACACACAGGCTGCTTGAATGAAAACTGATCATGCTCAACCTGCAAGCCACGGGTTTTCATCGCTTCAAGGTGACCCCCGCGCGCCGTCAACACCACGGAATTTCCGTCCATGATCAAGCGGGCAGCATAGTAGGCACCCACGCCCCCGGCACCCACAAACAGCAAGCGCAGCGGTTTTTTCTCACCAAGCGATTCCATACACTCTCCTTTGGCATCACCATAACGCAAGTGAAATTGCGATGTACAGTTGGTCGAACATCGTCCATGTGCAGACCACTACATTTGGCCTATCTTCGGTGCATTTCGCAAATTCAGTCGTAGCAAATTTTTTACCGGAAATACAAAACAAAAAGGACCTAGCGGATCACTCACGCTAAGTCCTTTGTATTTTGGGGCGATGTATGGGGCTCGAACCCACGACCCATGGAATCACAATCCATTGCTCTACCAACTGAGCTAACACCGCCACCGTAAACCGGTACTGAATTCTTGGCCTGCCCGGAGGGGTTCGAACCCCCGACCCCTTAGAAGTTTGGTACACGTAACTGTGTAGAAAACTACACAGTTAGTTTTCAAATGGCGTAAATGCGTGCTCTCAGCAAGGTTCTAACTCTTGGGATCTATGCCAATAATGTCGTTTAACATCAACATAGCATCAGCAGTTACCGTTAAAAACTCATCTCGAAACAGCCAGCTGCGAGCATCGGCTCGCCTTTGAATTCAGACGCTTTTCCACGATGCGTGTACTTTATTCAAATTTAATCTCTACGACTTGAATAATTCAGATCTTCCGGTACATCCACATCTTGCAACACATCCGCGGTTGGCCACTCAATCGGGAGCATATTCGCAGCGCGTAGCAAATTTTTTGCGCCTATATCTCCCTGCAATGCAAGCAGTGAACCCGCCCATGTACGCGTCAGCCCCACCGGGTGCCCACGCTTGCCTTGAAAGTATGGCGCCACAGCATGTAACTCTTGTGCGCTCAATTTCGAGAGTTCAGCATGTACCAGTGCAATGGCTTCAACGGGTAGCCACGGCATATCTCCCAATGAAATCACAAATCCAGTGATACCAGGCTTTTTCTCAAGGCAATGCTTTACAGCCGCGGCCAAGGCGCTGCCCATACCTTGTTGTGCTTCCGGGCTGATCAAGACTTCGCAGCCCGCATCGAACAAGCAGTGCACGCGCCCGGGCTGGTGGCCTTGAACAACTGCCAGCGTGTCGGGCAGCACCTTGCTCATGGCGCTGCCGCTATGCCACAACACAGGCTTGCCAGAATCGGCGCGAAGTTGCAGCAACTTGTCTTTTTCCCCGCTGGGGTCAAAGCGCTGGCCCTGCCCCGCAGCCAATAAAATGCCCTGAATCATGGCCCGGGCTTTTTCATTTTGCGCAGGCACTCAAGGTGTCAGCAGCCACTTCAAGCGCAGCTTTGGCTTGTGCCACGTTCAACACCTTGTCGCCAGCAACGCCGTTTTTCATGGCCACCAGTTCGGCGGCAATTGAAACTGCGATTTCAGCAGGGGTGCGGCTTCCAATATAAATACCGGCCGGGCCACGCAAGGTTGCAGCCTGTTCCTCGCTTACGCCAAATTCAAGAAGGCGGGTTCGGCGGGTTTCATTGTTTCGGCGCGAACCCAGCGCAGCCACATAAAATGCGGGACTTTGCAAGGCCTCCATCAAGGCGAGGTCATCCAGCTTAGGGTCATGGGTCAAGGCAATCACGGCCATGCGTGCGTCGGGTTTCATCCCCATGACAACGTCGTCGGGCATGTCGCGTGTCAATGTGGTGCCGGGTTCATTCCATTCATCGGCGTATTCTTCACGTGGGTCACATACCGTCACAGCAAAATCGAGTGCAATCGCCATGCGCGCCAGTTGCTGGCTTAACTGACCAGCACCAATCAGCAACAAACGATAGCGTGGGCCGAATACACTGATCAAGGTGGAGCCATCAAACACCAAGCCTTGTTCAGGGTGGGAGGGCTCCAGTTTGCTGTCGCCTGTTTTGATGTTCAGGCTGCGCTGCACCAGTTTTCCGGCTTTCAACGCATTTAACAATTCCGTCAATTCCTTGGCTGCAGCCAAGGGTTCAAGCACCAGCTCCATGGTGCCGCCACAGGGTAAACCGAAGCGCCGGGCCTGCTCAGCGCCAACACCATAGCTCACCAGCTGGGGCTGTGCCGGAAAGCCGTCCTTGTTCAACAGGCGGTCAATCAAATCGTCTTCAATGCAGCCACCCGATACGCTGCCCACGGCATGGCCATCTTCACGCAACGCCAGCAACGAGCCCGGTGGTCTGGGGGAAGAACCCCAAGTGCGCACCACAGTGGCCAGCATCACGCGATGGCCATTTTCCAGCCACCGGTGCGCGCGCTGCAACACTTCAAGATCAAGACTTTCCATGCTGCGGCTCCTTTATGCTTTCAGTTGTTCAGCAATCGGCAGTTTGCGAATACGCTTGCCGGTCGCGTTGAACAAGGCGTTGGCCAGCGCGGGTGCCAAAGGTGGTACGCCCGGCTCACCCACGCCGGTTGGCTTCTCGCCAGACTGAACCATGTGTACCTCTACTTTGGGCATTTCGTTGATGCGCAACACTGGGTAGTCGTGGTAATTCGACTGCTGCACCTCACCGTCTTTCAAGGTAATTTCACCAGTCAGTGCGGCGGCCAGGGCAAAACCAATACCACCCTCCATTTGTGCTTTCACCACATCGGGGTTTACTACCACACCGCAATCTACGGCACACACCACGCGGTCAACCTTGAAGTTGCCATCTTTCTGAACTGTTACTTCAACAACCTGAGCCACAAAACTATTGAACGATTCATGTACAGCAATGCCGCGTCCACGTTTGGCACCGTCGGCTGCAGATACGAGTGGCTTGTTCCAGCCGGCTTTTTCAGCCACCAGTTTCAGTACACCTGCATGGCGGGGGTGCTTAGTCAACAAGGCCTCACGATATTTAACCGGATCTTGTTTGGCTTGAACGGCCAGTTCATCCACGAATACTTCGGTGGCGTAGGCAGTGTGGGTGGAACCCACGGCACGCCACCACTGAATGGGTACGCGAACCTGTTCATTGGTGGTATGTAAATCCACGAGCATGTTTGGAATTTGGTAAGGCACGTTGGATGACCCTTCGACCGAGGTTACATCCACGCCGTCTTTCACCATGCCTGCCTCAAAGGGCGAACCTTTGGCAATTGACTGGCCAACAATGCGGTTCTCCCAGGCCACTGGCAAACCATTTTTTCCCAATGCTGCGCGCAAGCGGTGGGCATAGACCGGGCGGTAGTAGCCGCCTTTCATGTCGTCTTCCCGGCTCCACACCAATTTCACCGGCGCTTTTCCGCCAATGGCTTTCACAATGTGTGCCGTTTCAACCAGGTAATCCGCTTGCGGGTTGGCTCGGCGGCCAAAGCTGCCACCGGCATACAGCATGTTCAGTTTCACTTTTTCGGGGTCAAGGCCCAACACTGCGGCCACAGCAGCCTGGTCGGCGGTTTGCATTTGTTCGCCATTCCAGACCTCCGCGCTGTCCTTGTCCAGTTTAATCAGGCAGTTCAATGGTTCCATCGAGGCATGCGCTAAAAAAGGGAAGTGAAAGTCGGATTCGACAATCTGATTGCTGCGCGCAAATTGCCCTTTGGTGTCACCATCTTCCCGCGCAACCGTGCCGGGCTTGCCCAGTAGTTGGGTGTAGTCAGCTGTAATTTGTTCGCTGCTACCGTTGTAAGCTTTGGACAAATCCCATTCAATGTTCAGTGCATCACGACCTTTTTTCGCGGTCCAGAAATTGCTGGCCAAAACGGCCACGCCACTGGGAATGGTGACCACGTCCGATACACCTTGGATAGCGCGCGCAGCTTTGTCATCAACCTTCTTCACGGTGCCGCCAAACTTGGGCGGGTGGGCAACAACAGCCACCAGCATGCCGGGCAGTTTCATGTCTTGCGTAAAAATTGCAGTGCCGTTGGTTTTTGCAGTACTGTCTTTGCGGGGTGCTGTTTTGCCAATCAGTTTGAAATCTTTCGGGTCTTTCAATGTTACTTCACCAGGCACAGATTGCTGGCTGGCTGCTTCAGCCAACTCGCCAAAGGTGGCCTTGCGATTGCTTTTCGCATGCGACACAACACTGTTGCTCACTGAAATTTCGCGAGCGGGTACTTTCCATTGTGCAGCGGCAGCGTTCACCAACATGGCCCGGGCGGTGGCGCCTGCGGTACGCATTTGTTCAAATGAGTTGGCAATTGCGGTACTGCCGCCAGTGCCTTGCGCACCCCAGAACAGATTGTTGTAGTGTTTGGTGCTAGCGCCTGCGCCCTCCACTTTGACTGTGGACCAATCGGCATCCAGTTCCTCTGCAACCAAGGTGGCAAGGCCGGTATACACGCCTTGACCCATTTCAAGGTGTTTGGAAATAACAGTAACTGTGTTGTCGCTACCAATTGTCACAAAGGCATTGGGAGCGAAGTTGCCTGCTTCAACAGCACTGCCAGCCTGGCCCGGGCCGCCTGCTTTCAGTTTGTTGCTGGCAAACACGGAGGGAATGCTGACTGCGAGTGTCAGGCCGGCGCCGGCTTTCAAAAAATCGCGACGAGAAACGTTGGTAACAATGCTCATGAATGTTTCTCCTTAAGCCAATGTTTTGGCGGCTTCGTGAATGGCCGCGCGAATGCGCACGTAAGTGGCACAGCGACATACATTGCCTGCCATGGCTGCATCGATGTCATCGTCGGAAGGCTTTGGGTTGCTGACCAGCAAAGCTGTGGCCGACATGATTTGCCCCGACTGGCAATAACCACACTGCACGACATCGAGCTTCTGCCAGGCTGCCTGAACAGCCGATCCCACTTTGTGATTCTGCATGGCTTCGATGGTGCTAACTTGTTTGCCAGCCACGGTGGACACTGGCGTCGAACAACTGCGCACAGGCTCACCATCTACATGTGCTGTGCAAGCGCCGCAAAGGCCCATGCCGCAGCCAAATTTTGTGCCCGTCATGTCCAGATCATCGCGAAGCACCCAAAGCAGTGGGGTGTCGCCATCCACGTCCACACTGACGGCTTTGCCATTCAATACAAAATCAACCATTCACCACCTCCGATATTCTAAAAATGTTGCAGTGCACATATCGGTACAGTCTAGCCCCCTTGATTATCAAGATAAAGGCGGATATGGTGTATTGGTTATTAACATTAGGTTCAGAATGGAGATTATTCATGGTGCTCGATAAAGATCTGCTGGACGGCATTCCGGTGTTTTTAACTGTAGCCGAGCACAGCAGTTTTACCTTGGCTGCTGCGCAATTGGGTATTACGCCTACTGCGGTGAGCAAGGCGATCCGGGTGTTAGAAGAACGACATGGTGTGGTGTTGTTTCAGCGGACCACTCGCAAAGTTGCTTTGACTGAAGCTGGCCAGGCTTTGTTCTCGCGCCTGCAGCCCGCTACGCAGGAAATTGATGAGGCAATCTCCGCTCTTGGCCAGTTTCGCGACAAACCAATCGGCACGCTTCGACTGAATATGAAACGATCGGCCTGCACCTATTTGGTCGAACCCATTGTTGCCGAGTTTCGCCGGAAGTACCCCGATGTGAAACTGGACATCACGATCGATGAAGGCCTGACTGATTTGCTGGAAGGTCGTTACGATGCGGGTATTCGTTTGGGCGAATCGGTAGACAAGGACATGGTTGGCGTGCGCCTGACTCCCGATTTGGCTTTTCATGTGGTGGGAAACCCGGAATATTTCAAGCGGAATGGCAAACCAGCAAAACCTGAGGATTTACAGCAACACGATGCAATCATGTACCGCTTCGTGACCAGTGGCACCTTTCACCGGTGGGAGTTTGTTCGCAGCAAGCGGCAGTTTTTTGTGGATGTACCAAGCCCAGTGGTGGTGAATAACCGGGATATTCTGATCAACTTTGCCCGACAGGGTTTGGGTTTGGCCTATGTGGCGCAGTACGAGGTCGAGCGAGAATTGACTGAAGGCAGCTTGGTACCCGTACTCAGTGAATTCATTCCCAAAACTTCAGGTTTGTATTTGTACTTTCCTGCTCGCACTCAAGCACAATTGAAGTTACGCGCTTTCATTGACATGGTTAGCAAAGTTCGGCCGTCCTGAACTCAACCGAGTTCAGACACACAAGCGACTCGGTATTGCGCTGAAAGTTTGGGAACTACGAAGGTGTCATTAGCGGTACTTGCTTTCGTTGCTCAGAGATTACCAGGCAACCCGGGGTAGTCCAAACACCTAAAAACATCCTGGATCTTGAGCTACTCCGACTGACTAGAGGAATGCCGAGCAAGCACCTAAAACAGGAAAAGTTCCCTTTCCCTTGATGCGCAAAAACCCGAAAAATGGAACAATGAAATTCTCACTACGATCATTGATATGGGTTCCCCTGACCTTCTCAATTGGCTTCGCTTTGTCTGCCAGTCTTATTGTGATACAAGCGAGGGATGACATCCGAGAAGAACTGGAATCCGCAACGCATGTCGCGAAAAGCCTGGCACTGCTGATTGAATATGACCGAATCGGTGCGCAAGAGGCGAAAAATCTGCAGTTCAGACACATCCGGATTTCAACGCAGCCACCGCACTTGGTGAATCAAAGCCTCAATGTGAGCATGCCTTCCTGGCTGGCTAACTGGACTTTGGGTGATGTTGGCAGTGATTGGCAAAAGTATTCAATTCACCTCGACCCGGTTCAGATGTGGACTGTGTACGCCACACCGGAGGATGAGCTCGATGAAGTCTGGGAAAGTCTGACTTCGACATTTTTTGTATTTCTTGTCTCCGCACTTTTGTGCATCGCGTTAATTCAGTTTGGGCTCAATGACGTTCTTAAACGAATGCGTCAGTTGAGTCGCGCCATGACAGAAATGCGCGATGGCCACCTTGAAACAAAGCTGCCTGAAACCAGCCCGATTGTGGAACTTCAGGCTATAGCCCGTCAATTCAATGCGACCACACTGATACTCAAGCAAGCCAGAGAAGACAATAAGTCTTTGTCGATTTCACTGATTAACTCTCAAGAACAGGAACGCAGACGCCTTGGCAGTGAACTGCACGACAATCTGGGACAGATAATCGCAGGTCTTCGTGCCCGAGTCTATTTACTAAACATTCAAACTCAGTCTGAGATGTCAGCCTCTGGTCTAGAGACCCTGAAATCAGTATCCGACGAACTGGAAGAGGCCCACCGCGTGATCCGGAATCTGATCACCGAGTTAGATCCAATGGATCTACAAACAGTCAACCTGAATGAGGCCTTGAACCAGATTTGCATGAAATGGATGCAAGTCACTTACATTGAATGTGAACTTGAAGCCTCGTGTGAAGTGTCACCAGCGATAACCTTGGTCGCACAAGAAGTAGTACACATCATCCGGATTGTCCAAGAGTCCCTTCACAACATTTACAAACACTCGAATGCAAATAAAGTCACCGTGAGCTTGGTCAACACTCGGGACTACCTCGATTTGAAAATTGAAGACAATGGTGTCTCATCAAAAGAGTTGAAATCCGGTTATGGTCTTCGCTCTATGCAAGTGAGGGCAAAAGAACTTGGAGCACGTCTTCGTATACAAAAACACAGCACGGGCGTGACCGTGCATTTGCACAAAACACACCAGAGAGCACACTCGAATGAATTACTTGATTGTTGATGATCATCCACTAATTCGTCAAAGCTACTCACAAATCATTAATCAGATTTGCAATGGCTTGGCGCAAATCGATCATGCGGACAACGCCCAATCAGCTTGGCTCAAGTGGACAGAAATACGACACGAACTGGTCGTACTTGACGTCAATCTCCCCGACATCTCCGGTCTGGATCTGGCAACAAAAATTTTGCGCAGACAACCGGCGACTCGTGTAATGTTTTTCAGCATGCACGATGAGCTTGGCCTGGTGAGTCGTGCCATGAAACTTGGTGCATGCGGTTTCGTCAGCAAATCAGCTGAACCTGAAGAGTTTGCCCGGGCGATTCGGACAATTTCGGAGGGCGAATTCTATGTTGAGCATCGTCTGGCCACCGGGCTTGTTTGCTCAAAACACACAGGAAGCAACGCACTCGCTACACTATCAGGTCGTGAGAATGAAATTTTTCTGATGATTGCAAAGGGATATTCATCCAGACAAATCGGCAAACTATTGAATCTCAGTGCAAAAACAGTCGCCAACAACCTTTCTATTATCAAACAGAAGTTGAATGTAGACACCACAGCAGCGATGACTCACCTTGCAGTGAGCCTCCAGTTGATTGAAGTTTACCAACCCACGGGGCAGCCAGTACAACCCTCAAAATTGGCATCCTGAAACGTGGCGTAATGAATTCGGGCCCCTGTTATTGTGCTGCCATCAAAGTCAACCATATTCATTTTGGCTTCCTGCAAATTGGCATTGTTGAAGTTGGAATCCACCAGGCTGCATTTCTCCATCCAGGCTTTCTCGAAACTGGCCATCTGTGCGTTAGCACCGGTAAAGTTGGCCCGATTAACCCTGGCAAACGAAAAATCAGCCGCTATCAGACTCGTGCGTGTGAAGTTTGCTACTTGACCAAAAGCCGCGTAAGCCTGCACGGCATCTAATGTTGCATCGGTAAAATCGGCTCTGCGCAAATTGGCGCGCTTCAAATCAGCCCTGGTCAGATTGGCACCAGTCAGGTTGGCTCCTTCAAGATTAGCCCCCCGCAAATCAGCATGCCGCAGGTCCGCTCCCCTTAGGTCGGCACCCGACAAATCGATTGCACTCAATTCCATATTTCGTAAATCCATGCCGGTGAGGTTGGCGTTTTTACAGTGGCTTCCGGGCTGTAGTTCACAGGCTTGAACATTCACGGCAACCATTAGCCCCGCCATTATTGTCAATCCATAACACTTGATTGAGTTCATTGAGTCATTCCCAAAAAAGAAAAACGGATGGGATTGCCCTGCAAAGCAAACCCATCCTAAGCAACAACGTCTTCCAGGATGAAGAGAGGAAAATTGACGTCGTATTAACGCGAGGCTTGCTGAATCATCTTGGGCAGCTTGAATACCCAGAATGAACCACCTTGCGGCACTGGCTTGGTCAGCTCGGCCATTTCACCACCCCAAAGTGGCACTGCACCACCATAACCACTGGCCACACCAATGTACTGTTCGCCATCCATTTCCCAAGTAATCGGGGAGGAAACAATTCCTGAACCCGTCTGGAATTTCCAAAGCTCTTTGCCGGTTTTTGCATCAAAGGCCTTGAAGAAGCCATCGCCTGTCCCTGTGAACACCAGATTGCCTTTGGTGGCCATCACGCCTGCCCACAAAGGCAACTTCTCCTTGTGCTGCCAGGCCACCTTGCCCGTTACCGGATTCATCGCCCGAAGTACTCCCACATGGTCGTCATACATGCGTTTGATTCGGAAGCCTTGGCCAAGATAAGCAGCACCCTTTTTGTAGGTCACATTTTCAGTCCAGTAATCTTCTTTCCAGTGATTGGCACCGATGTAGAAAAGACCTGTGTCTTTGCTGTAAGCCATCGGGTTCCAATTCTTGCCACCCAAAAATGGTGGAGAAACTTCAATGGTTTTGCCACGTTCTTGACCAGGCTCTGGTGGGGGTGGTCTTTGACCCGCTACCTCAATTGGACGACCTGTTTTTTCATCAATCCCCTTGGCCCAGGTAATACCATCCACGAAAGGTACACCACGAATAAATTTGCCGTCCGAACGATTCACAACATAGAAGAAGCCGTTTCGGTCTGCGTGCGCCGTGGCCTTGATGGTTTTGCCGCCATCTTTGTACTCAAACAAAACCAGTTCATTGTTGCCAGAGAAGTCCCAAGCGTCATTGGGTGTATGTTGGTAAAACCACTTCACTTCTCCCGTGCTGGGGTCTACGGCAACTTGACCTGAGGTGTACAAGTTGTCGTACTCCAGCGGATTTCCACCTTTGGGTGTGCGAGACCAAGTGTTCCAGGGAGCGGGATTACCTGCGCCCACGATGATCAGATTATTTTCAACGTCAAAGCTGGCAGACTGCCATGGAGCGCCACCACCCTGGCTCCAGGCTTCCACTTTGCCAGTGGGGCTGTTCGGATCATCCGGCCAGGACGGCGCTCGAGGATCACCTGTAGGAGTGCTTTCTTTTCCATTGAGTCGCCCCATGTGTCCTTCAACAAAAGGACGCATCCAGATTTCCTTGCCTGTTTCCGGATCACGTGCGTAGAGCTTGCCAACCACACCGAATTCGTCACCAGAGGACCCGTGAATCAGCAACACCTTGCCGGTCTTTTGATCCTTCACCAAGGTGGGAGCGCCAGTCATCGTGTAGCCAGCGGTGTGATCTTCAAATTTCTCGCGCCAAGCGACTTTGCCTGTCTTCTTGTCTAGTGCAACGATTCCTGCATCTAGAGTACCGAAGAACACTTTGTCTCCGAAAATTGCCGCACCTCGATTCACTACATCACAGCATGGGCGAATGTCTTCAGGCAATCGATGCGAATACTGCCAAAGCTTGGCCCCAGTTCTCGCATCAAGAGCGTAGATTCGTGAGTATGAGCCTGTGACATAGATGACTCCGTCATGTACCAGGGCCTGCGTTTCCTGGCCGCGCTGCTTTTCATCGCCAAAACTGAAAGACCACGCTGGCACCAGACTGGCCACGTTCTTGTCATTGATCGCGGTCATGGCACTGTAGCGCTGCGCCTTCGGCCCAAAGCCGTAGCTCAAAATGTCTTTCGGAGTGTTTTCATCGTTGACGATGTCTTCCCAGGTAACACCACCTGACTTGGCCGACACAGAACCACTCTGCAACGCCAGGCCAGCTGTTGCAGCGACAACAGCAAGCGTCAGGGCGCTGAGTTTAAAACTTGAATTTCTCACTGATCTCTCCTCTTTGATCTGATTTGTAATGATCCGACTCTTCTTCGGATTGAATACAGATTAAGAAGTGAGGAGTGTTATTCCTAGAGCAGATTTCCCGCAAATGAACAGGAAAAATTCCCGGAATGAATGGATGCGCAAATAGGAAGTTGATAACGGCATGCGCAATGGCGTTTGGCCGCTTCCACGACCGTGTCTTTGTCTGTTTCTCTCAGGATTCGAACAATCTGTTCATCGCTGAATCGGGCTCGTTTCATTTCGTCTCTCACTTGGCTGAGAGACCATTGTAATTAAGTCACGTTGGATCGAAAAATCCGGGGCAGGTCAGAATATCTTTGGATGTGACAGATGAACATGTGTCAAAGATAGGTCGATACTCACGAAATGTCTGTGAGAGAAAATTTGTCACAGAATTTGTCACAAGCATGTCACAGCCGTGTACTGATGGGTTGAGATCAAAAGGCAAATTTCCAAATAAATGACCAGTTAGGAAGTTTCTCTGTCGAGAATGATGCAGGCAAGAAACAAAAAGGACCTAGCACCTCACAGCGCTAAGTCCTTTGTATTTTGGGGCGATGTATGGGGCTCGAACCCACGACCCATGGAATCACAATCCATTGCTCTACCAACTGAGCTAACACCGCCACCGTAAACCGGTACTGAATTCTTGGCCTGCCCGGAGGGGTTCGAACCCCCGACCCTTGGCTTAGAAGGCCAATGCTCTATCCAACTGAGCTACGGGCAGAATTTGCATTGTAACTCGCACACGCGAATGGGTAGAAAGCACCCACTGGACAAGGATAGAACATCCTTTAAATTCGGTGGTCGGGGCAGAAGGATTCGAACCCTCGACCCTCTGGTCCCAAACCAGATGCGCTACCAGACTGCGCTATGCCCCGACAAAGAAGCGGAATTTTATGTTGATTTCAAGGTTTCGTCAAGGCCTCACACAGCGTTAAGTCAAATTGGGCGCTGCGTTGAAGGGGCTCAGGCCATTTGCCTTCAACTACGCCAAGTTTGCGCGATTCCTTCGCTCCCAACTCAGCAGCACGTTCCAGCCATGTTTTAACTGGGCGAAACTTGAAAACCGATCGGTTTCTGATCGCCGGGCTGCCATCTGAATACACAAACTGCCGATATTCATCGGCAATGGCTGCCCGATCAAACCCGCTCACTTGCCGCTCTGCAAGCTGGGCAAAAAACCCATTCGCGTTGTAAGCCATACCAGTCAACTCCCGACAGGTGGATGGCGAGGGCGGCACTGCAAACTGGGTTTGCCGGGAAAAAGGCTCCTCCAGCCACCTGGCCATACCCTCGGTAAACCACTTGGTTTTAAAGGGCGAATAGGCGTATTGGTACACATGGAACAGTTCATGGGCGGGCGTGGTGCTCAGGCGAGGGTCCACCTGTGAACCAATTTTTATTTTCAGCGTAAAGGCCTTGGAGGACTGACCCTCGTACCAGTTGGGTTTGGTGGGCTCATCAAACGCAAGGCCTGTACCCTGGTCGAAGTGCTGAATATGCACCTCGATTCCATCGCTTTGAGCGTATCTCGGGTGTTTCAAAGGCGGAACCAAATTCAGCTGGGTTTGATATAACCAATCCGCAGCCTTTAGTTGCACAAAAATATCGTCTACTCGATCGGGAACCCCATTGCCATTCCGGTCATCTGGAGGAACGGCATGTTTGCCTTCGGTGGTGTAGAAAACCCTGAACACCCCTTCAGCCACACTGTGGGTGTAAAGTGCTTTGGGGTGAGGCTTGGCCCACGCAGACTGCGCAAGGATTAAAAATACCAACAATCCGGGCAAGCAGAGCGAATGCGGTTCAGGCTTGATTACACTGAAAACCTGGCTCGGCAAATATCGGCATATTTCTTTTATTTGCATCATTTCTTTACTGAAATCTGACTGAAAACATTATGTTCCTGGACTTCATTGAAATTGGCACCTCCGACTTCAACACCCTGATTCAGGCGGCTGGCCCCAATACGCGCGGCCTGTCCATTGATCCCATATCACTTTACATCGACCGCCTTCCAAATCGCCTAGGCTGTAAAAAAATCAACGCGGCCATCTCCAATGTTGAAGGCTCGGTGAATGTCTATTTCATACCACCTCAAACTCTGGCAAAACACAAACTGCCCAACTGGCTTCGCGGCTGTAATTCAATCGGCGCACCTCACCCCACAGTGACAAAACACCTTCAGAAAACAGGCTTGGCCCAAGAAGAAGTTTTGGTGACCCAGGCAGTACCGTGCCTTCGACTGCAAACCGTTTTTAAACAACACGAAGTTGACGGGGTGTTCATGCTCAAGGTCGACACCGAAGGCCATGATGCAGTCATACTGAATGACTTTTTCAGCGATGCGAAACCCGAACAATGGCCGCATCAAATTATTTTTGAATCCAACAAGTTATCTGACAGCGAGACCATTCATCGGCTGATCTCAAAACTGATTTTGATGGGCTATGACATCGTGTCTTGCCAAACCGGCGGCGGTGCCAGCGACACGCATCTGCGATTGAACCTCAATCGCTTGAAGGGCGAGCGCGCCACCATTCAAACAGCGCAAGGCTATTACCTGGAGGGTTATCCGAAAAATTACTCGCCACTCAACCTGCCGCACGAGAACAATCTGGATTCAGCCCTGAAGTACGCCAGCCAACAACAAGCGGCTGGCGTCACCTTTCAATATGGTCGGTATGAAGTTCGGCAGGGGCGCTACCTTCAACACTCTGTAAAAGACTTACAGGTGTGCAGTTGGGTAACGCTTCCGGCAGGCTGAGTAAAGCTGAATCAGGCTTTGGGCAAGGCTTCAAGAATGGAATCGACCAGGCGATTGGCTGTCGATTTGTCGGCCGTTTCCACCATCACGCGCAACACAGGCTCGGTGCCAGAAGGACGAATCAACAAACGACCATTGCCACCCAACTCAGCCTTCACAGCCTCACATACACCCTGCACTTTCACATCGTTGGCCCAATCGTACCCAACCGGCAAACGGGCGTTTTTAAGCACCTGTGGCAGCATGGCCACGGGCCTCAAAATGTCGGCCAGGGACATGCCCAGGTTGCGCACAGCGCGCAGCACCTGAAGGGCACTCACAATGCCGTCACCAGTGGAATGGCGGTCAAGAACCAACAAATGCCCTGAACTTTCACCACCCAACTGCCAGCCGTTGGCCTGCAGCTTTTCAAATACATAGCGATCACCCACCTTGGCGCGCTCAAAACCCACATTCAGTTTATTCAAGGCCAGTTCAAGCCCCAGGTTGCTCATCAAAGTGCCCACCACGCCGTCCACCTTGCCCTGCATGTGCAAGCGCTCGGCCACCAAGGCAAACAACAACTCATCGCCGTTGTAAATTCGGCCGCTACCATCGACGCAAATCAAGCGGTCTGCGTCGCCATCCAGCGCAAAGCCGTAATCGGCCTTGTGTTCAAACACAGCCCTGGCCACGAAATCAGGATAGGTGGCACCCACACCACGGTTAATGTTCAAACCATCGGGCTGATCGGCCAACACCACCACATCGGCCCCCAGTTCACGGAAAACCGCAGGCGCAATTTGGTAGGCTGCGCCATTGGCACAATCCACCACAATTTTCAAACCACGCAGGTGTTTGTCCCGGGGAAAGGTGCCTTTACAAAATTCGATGTAGCGGCCCGCAGCGTCGTTTAAGCGCTTGGCCTTGCCCAACTCTTCTGACGACTTGCAAGGCGCATTCAGTGCCAGTTGAGCCTCAATTTCCATTTCCCAGGCATCGGGCAATTTGGTGCCCTCACCCGAGAAAAACTTGATGCCATTGTCTTGGTAAGGGTTGTGGGACGCACTGATCACCACGCCAGCGGACATATTCAAGGCGCGTGCCAAATAGGCCACACCCGCAGTGGGCATGGGCCCCACCATCACTACATCTACACCCACCGACGTAAAGCCCGCTTCAAGGCAGCTTTCCAGCAAATAGCCACTCACGCGGGTGTCTTTGCCAATCAACACACGCGGGCGCCTTCCATCGCCTTCGTGTTTGGCCAGCACCGTGCCCGCGGCTTGCCCCAAACGCAACACGAAATCGGGAACCATGGGGTTTTGTCCCACTGTGCCGCGAATGCCATCGGTACCGAAATATTGTCTGCTCATGGAATATCTGCAATATAGGTGAATAATGTTTATAGGTCTGATTTTACGGGAACTGCGCTGCGCCCCAGGTAATCGATCCCGCTTAATTTACAAAAGCTTTCGAGGTGCGCCGGGTTCTCAATACCGTACACCCCCAAATCAGCGCCCGGCGTGAACAAGGCGTTGGTGCGTTCGTTGGAGCGCTGTTGCAACCAGCCAAAAGCGGTGTGGCGCTTGGCCTCCATGTCGGGGTGCCAATGCTGGCCTTCAACCACTCGGCCCACTTCTTTATACAGGTGATACAGCGGAATCAGATTGTGCCGGGGGTGAAACACCTGATAACCCTTGGCATGTGCGCGCAGGGAAAGGCTTTGCTCCTCACCCCGAAAATACAGATAGGGGTCGTACGGCACCTGCTGGGTAAAATCGCCGGTCGTGAACAGAAAACACGCCCCCACATGAAAACCGGGAAGGTGGGTCACTTCGGGCGGCTCAGTCCGCTTGCGAACCACCCGGAACTGCAGCACCGCTCGATCTGCCGTCAACATACTGCCAGGGTCGCGTTCAATGAAAAATATCTCATCCGATTTTGAAGGTTCATCCGCCACCGCCCTGCCCTGCCCATCGAACCGGAAACCTGGGGGGTATGTGCTAATTAAAGGCTTTGGGTGCGCGGCCTGCAGTTGCTGTAGTTGATCAATCAACAACTCATCCCAAGCTGGATCAAACAAAGTATGAGAATCAATTTGCAGCAAATAATCCTGATCGTTGTACAAAGAAAAAGCGATCGACCTCGCCCAACTTACCCCGCGGGAATCAACAGGCGACAATCCCACATAGTTGATGTTTTTGCGCGCAGGAAACTGACTCAACCATGCCGGGTTCAGCTGCTCGGACTGATCCACCAAACCCACATAAATTCGCTGCGGATAAGTTGCTTTGGCAAACAATTGATGAATGGTCAAATGCAGATGGGGCTCGCAATACGCAGCGACACTCACGAAAATCGTGGGCAGCTTGAGCACGCTGGCAGCCTGCATCATTGATTCAAGGCGAAGGCCACTTTCAAAGCCTCCACAGTTTCACGCACATCGTGCACCCGCAACACAGCCGCCCCATGTTGCGCCGCATAGGTAGCCGCAGCCACCGAGCCCGCAGTACGTAAACCCGGGTCGGCTTGCCCGGTTAGCTCCGCAATCATGCGCTTGCGCGATACGCCCACCAACACGCCCGCACCCAAGGTAGAGAACAAGGGCGTTGCTTTCAGCAAATCAATGTTGTGTTGCAGTGTTTTGCCAAAACCAAAGCCAGGGTCAACAAGAACACGGCTGGATTGCACACCTGTCTGCTCAAGCGCCACCATGCGTTGGTTCAAAAACCCCTCAACCTCGCTGACCACATTGGTGTACTGGGGCGATTTTTGCATGGTGCGCGGCTCGCCTTGCATGTGCATCACCACCGCCCCTGCATTCGACTGCGCAAGCACCGCCTCCGCACCTGCATCCTGAAAACCGTTCACATCGTTCAAAATATCCACACCCAAATGCACGGCACGCGCCATCACATTGGCTTTCATGGTGTCGATGGACAAGGGCACATTCCAGTTCATCAACTCTTTCAGAACGTCTGCAACACGCGCCCATTCGTCGTCGGCATCAACACCCTGCGCACCTGGGCGGGTCGACTCCCCGCCAATGTCCAGAATTTGCGCGCCCTGCTCCACCAGCTTGCGGGCATGCTCAATGGCCAGGCTGGTTTGGTTGTACCGCCCGCCATCCGAAAATGAGTCGGGGGTTACATTCACAATACCCATAATCAGGGGCTTGCCGTGGGTGTAGGTAAGCTCGAAACGACCTGCTTTCCAAGTGCGAACCATGTGGTGCCTTGTGAGTTGCTGTGCTGCTTATTTTACGGCAAAGGTGCAAACCTGTTCCGCTGAGCTTGCTCAGGTGCATACCCTCTCGCGCCAGAAAACCTGAATACCCCCTTGTTATTGATTAACCGTCCTAAGCGCACCCGCTAAACAGCGGGCGGGCTGCGCTTTCGGCCTCGCCGAACGGACGGTGAATTCAACACCAAGGGCAGGTTTTCTTGATCGGCGCTGCGAGGGTATCGCCCCTGAGCGCACCGGCAACGGAGTTAGCGTACTGGCTTACTGGCCTACTAGCGCGGGCGTTGGCGCTGCTGGCGTTAGTTCGGGCGAGGCTTGGGCGCTGTGCCGCCTTGCCGGCTTTGCAAGGCTTCCCGGCGGCTTCGTAGCGCGGGGCGGTTCCGCTAGGAACCGATGCGAAGACGCGCTCGCGTTTCGCATGCCCCAAGCAAGAAGCGTCAAGCCGGATGAGAAGCATTGCTTAGGCAAAGCGACTCAGCACCTAAGACTCGTAAAGCGCTGCAGAAGCGTTACCCAGAACACTGCCGCGCGAAGCCAACAAAAAAGCCGCTGGTCGTAAAACCAACGGCTTTCATGTTTAACAAACTCAGCAGCGTTTAATCTGCTTTCACACTCATCGCAGCAGGTGCAGGCTGAGGCGCAGGTGTAACCTTCTCGCCACCGCCACCACTGGAACTGGGGCTGCCACCCGCAGGAGGTGTGCTACCGCCAGTTGAAGGTGGGCGCGGGTCTTTGCCTTCCATGATGTCATTGATTTGATCGGCATCAATGGTTTCCCATTCCAACAAGGCCTTGGCCATAACGTGTACTTTGTCGCGATTTTGATCGAGGATGTCCCAAGCCACTTTGTACTGGGAATCAATGATCTTGCGAATTTCAGCATCCACCATTTGCATGGTTTGCTCGCTCATGTGTGTGGTCTTGGTCACAGAGCGACCCAAAAACACCTCACCTTCGTTTTCGGCATACACCATGGGGCCTAGGGCCTCGGTCATGCCGTAACGCGTCACCATGTCGCGGGCAATGGCTGTTGCACGCTCAAAGTCATTCGATGCACCAGTGGTCATCTGGTTCATGAAAATTTCTTCAGCAATACGACCACCAAACAGCACAGCAATGGTACACAGCATGCGTTCTTTGTCCATGCTGTAACGGTCACCTTCGGGCAACTGCATGGTCACACCCAAAGCACGGCCCCGCGGAATAATGGTCACTTTGTGCACAGGGTCGGTTTTGCTCATCAACTTGGCAACCACAGCGTGGCCCGACTCATGGTAAGCCGTGTTGCGGCGTTCCTCTTCGGGCATCACCATGCTGCGGCGCTCGGCGCCCATGATGATTTTGTCTTTGGCTTTTTCAAAGTCGTTCATTTCAACCACACGGCCATTTCGACGTGCAGCAAACAAAGCAGCTTCGTTCACCAGGTTGGCCAAATCGGCGCCTGAAAAACCAGGGCAACCACGCGCCAACACAGATGCATTCACATCGGGCGACATTGGAATTTTTCGCATGTGCACTTTTAAAATCTGCTCGCGACCACGAATATCGGGCAGGCTGACCACCACCTGACGGTCAAAACGACCTGGGCGCAGCAACGCTGGATCCAATACATCGGGGCGGTTTGTGGCCGCAATCACGATAATCGCCTGGTCGGTCGAAAAACCGTCCATTTCAACCAGCATCTGGTTCAGGGTTTGCTCGCGTTCGTCGTTACCGCCACCCAAACCTGCACCGCGCTGGCGCCCTACCGCATCAATTTCGTCAATGAAAATAATGCAAGGTGCCTGCTTCTTCGCCTGTTCGAACATGTCACGAACACGGGCTGCGCCCACACCCACAAACATTTCAACGAAATCAGAACCGGAAATCGCGAAGAAAGGTACTTTGGCTTCACCCGCAATCGCCTTGGCCAGCAAGGTTTTACCGGTACCTGGTGAACCCACCATCAGTACACCACGCGGAATTCGGCCACCCAGCTTCTGAAACCTTGTGGGATCTTTCAGGAAATCCACCATTTCCTGCACATCTTCTTTGGCTTCGTCGCAACCGGCCACGTCTGCAAAAGTAACCGGGTTGGTGTTTTCATCCAGCAACTTGGCACGGCTTTTACCGAAGCTGAACGCTCCGCCCTTGCCGCCGCCCTGCATTTGACGCATAAAGAAAATCCACACACCAATCAACAGGATCATGGGGAACCAGCTGACGAACAGACTCATCAACAAAGAGGGTTCTTCTTCGGGTTTGGCGCGCACCTGCACACCGTACTTCAGCAGATCACCCACCATCCAGATGTCGCCGGGTGAATACACCACGCGCTCACGGTCGTCGGTGGTGAGGGCACGCACGGTGCGGCCTTCAACGATCACGCTCTTGATGCGTCCATTTTGCGCATCCTGCATGAACTCGGAATAGGTCATTTCGTTGGAGCGTGTTTGCTGCCCTTCAAACTGTTTGAACACAGTAAAGAGCACCAGCGCTACAACCAACCAAACTGCTGCTTTGGAAAACGAATTATTCAATGCCACTTCTCCTCGAGGACTCTGCCACCACCCTAGGGAAATGGGGACAGGATGTCCATTTTAAACCCAAGCGAATGAAATACGCCATCACACTATTTCATGGTGTGGATTAACAATCGCAATCACTTGGATCATGATGCTGCAAAATACCTATTTAAGACCCTTGCAAAGCAAAAAGGTTTCACGAGAACGATCTCGCGAGGCCTTGGGTTTGCGCGGCGACACGCTTTTAAACACCTGCTTCATCTGGTGCACAATATTGCTGTAAGAGGATCCATGAAAAATCTTCACGATCAGGGCACCATTGGGCTTGAGGTGATTCAGTGCAAAATCAATGGCAAGCTCGCACACATGTTCAATGCGGGCTGAATCAGCCGCGGCAACACCGGAAAGATTGGGGGCCATGTCAGAAACCACCAAATCCAGTTTTTCGCCTCCCAAGCGTTGATTCAGGTCCTCTAGCACCGCTTCGTCGCGAAAATCCCCTTGAATGAATTCAACACCTGCAATTGGTTCCATTGGAAGCAGATCCAGTGCGATAATACGGCCGTTGATGACACCACCGGGCCCGACCAAGGCTTCCCGAAGCACCTGCGACCAACTTCCTGGCGCACTGCCCAGGTCGACCACCTTGATGCCCGGCTTCAACAATCCTTCCGGCTCTGCGATTTCCTTCAATTTGAAGGCAGCGCGAGCTCGATAACCCGCATTCGTGGCCATTTTCACGTAAGGGTCGTTGATGTGGTCATGCAACCAGTTTTTATTGAGTTTCTTCTTTTTAGCCACCGATTACCCAACCGAGTGAAAAATTAATATGACGGACACCACAGCTGTAACCCTGACACCCGCCGAGAAAAAGGCGCTTAAAGCCCAGGCCCATGCGTTGGATCCGGTAGTTTTGATCGGCGACAAGGGCTTAACACCCAACGTTGTCAAAGAAATCGACATGAACCTGAACGCACACGGCCTGATCAAGGTACGCGTTGCGGGCGACGACCGGGAAGCACGCCTTGAGTATGCGCAAGCCATTTGCGATGAAACTGGCGCAGCCCTGGTTCAACACATCGGCAAGTTGCTGGTGTTGTTCCGCCCCAAAGCAGAAGACTCCGAAAAAGCCAAAGCCAAAAGCCGACCTAAACCCAAGGGACCGCGCCAAACCAAGCGTCAGTTTGCGTCGAAGGCCTGATTTATCCTACTGAAGTCGAAACCGGTTTGACACCAAACCGGTTCAGGCCCCACACCAAAGCCCCAATCATTTTGACGGAATACAGCACGCTTGAAATGGCGTGCATATTGCCGAACTGGCTGCGCATGGCCGCCAGCTCGTCACCTTGCAAATCAGCCATGGCCGCACGCAGGGTATTCATGTAGGGCTGAAGCCAGGCCAGCTCAATTACACTTACTGCCAAAATAACAGCCATCAAACCACTGAGCCGAAAACTGGCCCGCAACTCGCCAGCAAAATTTGACAAGGCCAGCAATACGGCGCTACTCACCAGGGAGTACAGGGCCAGCATGTAAAACAACCGGCCGGCTACCAATCCAGCCTCAGGGCGCGGCAACCACTTGAACAAACCTGGCGCAACCAGAATGGCCATGAACCACAAAGCCCCGAGCCAAATTGCCCAGAACGCCAGTTCCGCACCCCGAAAACCGCGCCAAGTCATTGTTCCTGCACTCCTTTATTGATTCAGCATCAAATATACTTCACTTCCAGTACTTCGTATTCGCGCAAACCGCCTGGAGCCTGAACATGGGCCACATCGCCTTCGTACTTGCCAATCAAGGCACGTGCGATCGGACTGGAGATGGAAATAAGGCCAGCCTTGATGTCTGCCTCATCGTCGCCCACAATTTGGTACTCAACAGTTGCGCCGGCTTCAATATCTTCCAGTTTTACAGTGGCACCGAACACCACGCGACCTTCGGCGTCCACGTTGGTGGGGTCGATGATCTGCGCATTGCTCATCTTGCCTTCAATTTCCTTGATGCGCCCTTCGATAAAACCCTGCTTTTCCTTGGCTGCATCGTATTCGGCGTTTTCGGACAAATCGCCCTGCGCGCGCGCCTCGGAAATGGCATTGATCACTGCGGGGCGATCAATGGTTTTCAGGCGGTGCAATTCTTGTTTCAGCTTTTCAGCACCCTTGACGGTCAATGGAATAGTGGCCATAAATTCAGTTGTTCCTGCAAATGGAAAGCCGCCTGATAGCAAACATTGCTATGAGACGGCTTAAAGGTTCAGACAGGCAGATTAAGCGGAGAGTTCCGCATGCAGGCTTTGAACGCTGTAAACGTCCATTGCGCCGAGGTGTTTCATGCCCTCGACTGAAGCCAGTGCACCTGCCATGGTTGTAAAGATCGTAACACGAGAACTCAGTGAAGTGGTTCTAATGTAACGGCTGTCGTTGATCGCACTTCTGCGCTCTTCAACCGTGTTCACCACCAACTGGACTTCACCGTTTTTCAGCATATCGACAATGTTCGGGCGACCTTCCAGCACCTTGTTGACCACGGTGCATTCAATACCACCTTCAGCAATGGCCGCTGCCGTGCCTCGCGTTGCAATAATCTTGAAGCCCAGATCGATCAAACCCTTGGCAAGCTTCACGGTGTGCTTCTTGTCTTCGGTTTTCACGCTGATAAAGGCTGTACCGCCCTCGGGCAGCTTGACTGAAGCAGCCAGTTGCGACTTCACAAAAGCCTCACCGAATGTACGGCCCACGCCCATGACTTCACCAGTCGACTTCATTTCAGGGCCAAGAATGGTGTCAACGCCCGGGAATTTCACGAACGGGAACACGGCTTCTTTCACTGAGAAGTACTTGGGCACTGGAATTTCTGTGATGCCTTGATCTGCGAAAGTACGGCCCGCCATGCAGCGCGCTGCAATTTTGGCCAATTGCTTGCCCGTGGCCTTGGACACATAAGGCACGGTGCGTGAAGCGCGGGGGTTTACTTCCAGCACATACACGGTATCGTTTTGAATGGCGAACTGCACGTTCATCAAGCCGATCACATTCAGGGCTTTGGCCATGAGTTCGGACTGACGTTTCAATTCAGTCACCATGTCGGCCGAAAGACTGTACGGGGGCAAGCAGCAAGCCGAGTCGCCACTGTGCACACCAGCCTGTTCAATGTGCTCCATCACACCGCCAATCATCACGGTTTGGCCGTCGCACAAGGCATCCACGTCTACTTCAATCGCGTCGTTCAAGAAGCGGTCGAGCAGCACGGGGCTGTCATTGCTTACTTTCACGGCTTCGCGCATGTAGCGTTCAAGGTCTTTCTGCTCGTGCACAATTTCCATGGCACGGCCACCCAGCACATAGCTTGGGCGCACCACCAAGGGGTAACCAATTTCCTGTGCGTGGGCAATGGCTTCGGCTTCAGTGCGCGCGGTGCGGTTAGGCGGCTGGCGCAGGTTCAGCTTGGTCAACAACTTCTGGAAACGCTCGCGGTCTTCGGCGATGTCGATGCTTTCAGGGCTGGTACCGATAATGGGTACACCATTGGCTTCGAGTGACTTCGCCAATTTCAAAGGCGTTTGGCCACCGTATTGAACAATCACACCCACGGGCTTTTCGATGGCCACAATTTCCAGCACGTCTTCAAGCGTCAATGGCTCGAAGTACAGGCGATCGGAAGTGTCGTAATCGGTTGAAACTGTTTCCGGGTTGCAATTGACCATGATGGTTTCATAGCCATCTTCACGCAGTGCCATGGCAGCATGCACGCAGCAATAATCGAACTCAATGCCCTGGCCAATGCGGTTGGGGCCACCACCCAGCACAATGATTTTCTTCTTGTCGGTAGGCGCAGCCTCACATTCCTCTTCGTAAGTGGAATACATGTAGGCCGTACCGGTTTTGAATTCGGCCGCACAGGTGTCCACGCGCTTGTACACGGGGCGCACATTGTGCTGGTGGCGCAACTTGCGAATTTCCGCTTCGGATACGTCCAGCAAATAGGCCAAACGACGATCGGAGAAACCTTTGCGCTTGAGCAGCCGCAAAACCGGCTCAGTCAAATCGGCCAGGGTTTTCGTTTCCAGTTCAAGTTCGGTTTCAACAATGTCTTGAATCTGGATCAGGAACCAACGGTCAATCTTGGTCAGCTGGTGCACTTCTTCCAGGCTAAAGCCTTGGGCAAAAGCATCGCCCACATAGAAGATACGCTCCGGGCCGGGCTCACCCAGCTCGCGCTCAATCACTTCGCGATCGGTTGTTTTCTGGTTCAACCCGTCCACACCCACTTCCAGGCCACGCAGGGCTTTCTGGAAACTTTCCTGGAATGTGCGGCCCATGGCCATTACTTCGCCCACACTCTTCATTTGCGTGGTGAGGCGGTCATCGGCTGTTGGGAATTTTTCGAATGCAAAACGTGGAATTTTTGTAACCACGTAGTCAATCGATGGCTCGAACGACGCGGGTGTCAAACCACCAGTGATATCGTTTTTCAGCTCATCGAGGGTGTAACCCACAGACAGCTTGGCTGCCACTTTGGCGATCGGGAAGCCGGTTGCTTTGGAAGCAAGGGCAGACGAACGCGACACGCGAGGGTTCATTTCAATCACGATCATTCGGCCATTGGCCGGGTTGATCGAGAACTGCACGTTTGAACCACCGGTATCTACGCCAATTTCGCGCAGAATGGCAATGGAGGCATTGCGCATCAACTGGTATTCGCGGTCGGTCAGTGTTTGTGCAGGCGCTACGGTAATGCTGTCGCCGGTGTGCACGCCCATGGGGTCGAGGTTTTCAATGGAACACACGATAATGCAGTTGTCGGCGCTGTCACGCACCACTTCCATTTCGTATTCTTTCCAGCCAATCAGACTTTCTTCAATCAGAAGCTCGTTGGTGGGCGAGGCTTCCAGGCCACGGCGGCAAATGGTTTCGAACTCTTCGGCGTTGTAAGCGATACCGCCACCGGTACCACCCAAGGTGAAGCTGGGGCGAATAATGACCGGGAAGCCATTGCTGCCTACTTCTTTGGCAATGCGGGCCTGCACTTCCAGCGCTTCTTCCATGGAATGGGCCACACCGCTTTTTGCAGAATCCAGACCAATGCTGGTCATGGCATTCTTGAACTTCAAGCGGTCTTCGGCTTTTTCAATGGCCTCTTCTTTTGCGCCAATCAACTCGACATTGTATTTGGCCAAAACACCGTGCTTGGCCAGATCAAGCGCACAGTTCAATGCAGTTTGACCACCCATGGTGGGCAACACGGCATCGGGGCGCTCTTTTTCGATAATGCGCTCAACAACCTGCCAAGTGATGGGTTCGATGTAGGTGACATCGGCCATTTCCGGGTCGGTCATGATAGTGGCCGGGTTGCTGTTGACCAGCACCACTTTGTAACCTTCTTCGCGAAGCGCTTTACAGGCTTGGGCACCTGAGTAATCGAATTCGCAGGCCTGACCAATCACAATGGGGCCGGCGCCGATGATCAGGATTGTTTTTAGATCGTTACGCTTTGGCATAACTTCCCTTTAATTTTAGAAAATTCAATACGGTTCAGACGAAGGTGTGCACTTGGGGCCGGTTAGGCTTTGGCTGCCTTGATGTCTGAAATAAAACGGTCGAACAATTCAGCCAGATCGTGTGGGCCTGGGCTGGCTTCCGGGTGACCCTGGAAGCAGAAGGCAGCCCGGTCGGTCCGCTCAAGGCCTTGAATAGAGCCATCGAACAGCGACACATGGGTGACACGCAAGTTGCCAGGCAATGAGTCGGCATCGACCGCAAAACCATGGTTCTGGCTGGTAATGGCCACGCGCTTGGTTTTCAGGTCTTGAACCGGGTGGTTTGCACCGTGATGGCCAAACTTCATTTTCATGGTTTTGGCGCCGCTGGCCAAAGCCATCAACTGGTGACCCAAACAAATACCGAATACAGGCAGCTTGGTGTTGTCCAGAATGTGCTTGATGGCGGAAATTGCATAGTCGCAAGGCTCGGGGTCGCCTGGGCCGTTGCTCAAGAACACACCATCGGGGTTCAAGGCGAGTACTTTCTCCACTGGCGTTTGTGCAGGCACAACCGTAACACGGCAGCCGCGCTGGGCCAGCATGCGCAAAATATTGCGCTTGGCGCCGTAGTCGAACGCCACCACGTGGTGCGGACGCTCGCCGGTTTGGAAATGAGGCTCTTCAGCGGCCACGCCCAAGGCCCATTCGCCTTCAACCCATTCATGAACCTCGGTGCAGGAAACCACCTTGGCCAGGTCCATGCCGGCCAAGCCAGGGAAGCCTTTGGCCAATTCAATGGCGCGTTCAGCGCTGAAAGTTTCGCCGCTGTCCTCGGTCAACAGGCAGCCATTTTGGGCACCTTTTTCACGCAGAATACGGGTCAGCTTGCGGGTATCAATGCCTGCAATGCCTGGTACGCCATGCTTTTTCAGGTAATCGGCCAACGGCAGCGTTGAACGAAAGTTCGACACCAGTTCGGGCAGGTCTTTGATGACCAGACCTGACAAATGAAGCCCTGAGGATTCTTCGTCTTGCGGGTTGGTGCCCACATTCCCGATGTGCGGATAGGTGAGGGTAACAATTTGGCGACAATACGATGGGTCGGTGGCAATTTCTTGATAGCCCGTGAGCGAGGTGTTGAAAACCACTTCACCCACTTTCGTGGTGGGGGCGCCAAAAGAAATGCCCTCGAATACTGTGCCGTCTGCGAGCGCGAGCAAGGCGCGCGGGTGGGCGCTTGCGACTAATTTCGACAAGGGAAACTCCAATAGATGCGACAAAACACCCGGGGACAAATAACACCCGCGCAGGCTTTTTGCCTAAGAATCATTCAGCTAGCCGAGAATTATACCCGGAACAGCCGGGTTCGGCCACACCGAAGTGCGGCCTATCCAGAAGTTTGGAAGAATTTGGTCGCAAATCAGTTGGGAAGTCTTCTGCCGTACCAACAAAGCAAAGCAACAGTGACGTACATCAACAGCCCATAAACAACGACCGGGACAGCAATTTCCGCATTACCCAACAACGACAATGCAATTGTTAAACCCAGCGTAGAGTTTTTGACACACATCTCAATTGACACGGTCAGACTGTCACGGGCATTCAAACCACTGAGCTTTCCACCCAACAAACCCAGGGCGATTGCGGCGAAATTCAAAGCGACGACAGGCATCCAGGCCTGAGCAAACCAAGTGGGCATATTTTCAGATTCGCTCACCCCGATCAAAACAATAATCGCAACCAACACAAACACCGCAAACTTGTTGATTGCTGGCTCAAATTTCTGGGACAGCTCAGGTTTCTTGGCACGAACAAACATGCCAATACACACCGGAATAATCACGATCACCATCATGGTAATGAGGGTTTTCAGAAAAGGAAGTTGCAGCTCGGTGTTGGCCCCGACAAACAGCGGAAGCGCGTAGGACATGTAAAAGGGAATAGTGAGCACTGTCAACAGGCTGGCAATCACAGTCAAGGTGATGGACAAAGCCAGGTTGGCTTTGGCCATGTAAGTCAGGACGTTCGAAGTGGTGCCGCCAGGCATGACCGCCGACAAAACCAGACCAGCCGCCATGACCCCGCCGCCGAAAAGACCGCCGATTGCAAACCCCAGCAAAGGCACACCGAGCAGTTGCAACACTGTACCAACGATCACCCCTTTGGGCTGTTCTTTGATGCGTCGAAAATCTTCCACGGTCAGGCTTAAACCCATACCGATCATGATGATAAAAAGGGAAACCGGTAAACCGATCGTGATGTAGGTGTTGCCGAGCATTGTGTCTCCGAGAATATTTTTTGTTGTTCAGCTAATGTAGCCGATGCCGAACCCATGCGCTGTCAGCAAATTGACGTTTTTTCCGCCTTTTTGCACCCGACCGATCAAATAGTTCCAATCACCTTGGCGGCCATCGCCACCAGGCCGCCGCCAGTTCTCGAACGAGGTCAGCGGGCATTCGATGCCCAACGCAATCAACAGCAAACCGCCCACCACAATTTGCGCCCACATGGACTTGAGTTCACATTTTAAGCATCCCCCTGTGGCAACCGGTTTTTTATTTTGCAAACCATGGAATGAGATGCTCGCATCTGTGCTCTTATACGACTATGAGCCTTTTTCTGTCCAGCGCCGAAAGCAGATACAACCAGTGGGTCAAAGAGCATTACCGCTTTTTGATACGCAGTGCATGGGCGTTGACGGGCTCCAAGGTGCTGGCTGAAGACATTGTTCAGGATGTTTATTTTTTGGCATGGAAGCATCGCAAACAGTTAAAAGATGAATCCCTGGCGCGAGCCTGGTTGTTTCGCATCATGCGGCGCTGCGTGATCCGCCACGCACAACCAAAAACCTCGCAACTGGACGACGAAGCAAACGGCAACATTGATCAGTTCGCGCCGGACAGCGACTCCCGTATTGATTCAGTTCGGGCCTTGGCCAGAATTGCACCCATTCATCGCGAAGTGCTGGTGCTGTATTACTTCGATGACATGAGCACCATGGCCATTGCCGAGGCACTTGAAATTGCGCCAGGCACCGTGATGTCCAGACTGGCCCGTGCGCGCGACGCGTTGAAGCAGGTCATGAATCCTGCGCCTCCCGTTGATTCGTCCAACAAAATTACTACTCTTCTTCGGTCTAAAGATGGATGACCCTCGCAACACTTTTCCTGACGCATCAATCGACAGCGAGTTCGATCTGAATGCCCGTGCTGAATTGTCCCTGGCGTACCAGCCAGGCGAAGCCCCCTCGAGCCTGTACAAACGCGAACGCTATTGGCGCACGCCGCTTGTCAGCGGTTTGTTGGCACTGGGCCTGTTCGCAATGGTGGGCGGCGGGTTCTTTGCGCTTCGCCCACCGGAACTGGTCCGCGGAGCTATTGAGCATGAATATTACGAACGAACCCTGAGGGGACAGTTCATAACATCAGCTGAACTGATGCCAAAGTTTGGCTTGCCCGCCAACAAGCCAGTGCCCGGCTTCGCGCAACTGATGCGCCCTTGCGATATCGACGGAAAGTTGGCGTATCACTTGACAACCTTTTTTGAGAAGGGCGGCATGGTCACCTTGTTTGCCTTTGAGGAAGGTGTTCACATTCCACAAGGCAGTGGCTGGTGGCGTGATGTGTACTGGCAGGTCAGGCACAACGCTGATGGCAAGGCAGTTGTAATGGTTGCACAGAAAGAGAAGGCGATTTCAGCCGCGAACCGTGCATTGATTGAAGCAAAAAGCAGTTAAAACAAACCAAAGGAGAACGAGATGTCAAACACAATTTCATCGAATGCCAGAAGACATGTGCTTAAGGGTACTGTCGCGGCCATGGCCATGGCGGGGCTGGCCAGCTGGACCAAACTTGGGTTTGCCGCAGACGCAAAACCCCTGCCGGGTTACGCCGACTGGAAAATTCCTGGCGACATTATCGTACATAGCAACAACACACTGGAGACCAAACGAAGCGCCTATGGCACCAGCGTTATTACACCCAACGACCAACTGTTTGTTCGCAACAATCTACCACCTCCCGATGCTGAAATCCTGAAAGATCGGGATGCCTGGGTGGTGGAAATTGACGGGGTTGCCAAACCCGCAAAATTGACACTGGCCGAACTGAAAACCATGGGGCTTGAGACAACCGCCATGGTGCTGCAGTGTTCAGGCAACGGGCGTGGATTCTTCCCGCACAAACCAAGCGGCACCCCCTGGAAAGTGGGCGCGGCTGGCTGTGTGGTGTGGAGCGGCGTACCCGTTCGCGCACTGGTTCAAGCCCACGGTGGCGTGAAAGCAGGTGCAAAATACATGACAGGAACAGGTGGTGAAAAGTTGCCAGACGGGCTGGATCCCTTGAGTGTAATTGTGGAACGATCTGTGTCGGCTGATGCCATGGAAGACGCACTATTGGCCTGGGAAATGAATGGCGAACCCATTTCCCTGGCACATGGCGGACCTTTGCGCCTGATCGTGCCGGGCTTTACCGGTGTGAACAACATCAAGTACATCAAGCGCCTGGCATTCACCGAACAGGAAACCAAGGCCAAGATCATGTCGCACGGTTACCGGATCACGCCCATCGGGGGCACGTCTGGTCCAGACCTGCCTTCGGTTCAACAGATGTCGATCAAGTCCTGGATCAACGCACCCTTGCCGGAGGATGGCGCCATCAAGGCTGGGCGCGTTCAAATCCACGGTGTGGCCTTCGGGGGTACCCATGCAGTGAAGGGTGTTGAGGTGTCCACTGACGGCGGGAAAACATGGACTGCTGCGAAGTTTGTAGGTCCAGACCTTGGCAAATATGCATGGCGCCAGTTTGTACTGGAAGCCGATTTGAAGCCGGGTGAATACCAGCTGGCCAGCCGCGCGACCGACACAAGCGGTGAAAGCCAGCCCGAAGCCCGTGTTGAAAACAAAAGTGGTTACAACAACAACAGTTGGCTGGACCATTCAATCAAAGTGAGTGTGGCATGATATCAAAGACTGTATGGATGCTCGGCCTGGTGCTGTCCTTTGCAACAGCAGCCTCGGCAGGGGAAGCAGAAGACATGGCCTTGGGTAAGAAACTTTTCACCTCTCAAGCAGTGCCTGCTTGCGCTGTGTGCCACACCTTGGCAGATGCAGGTTCTGAAGGGGCAATAGGGCCGGTACTGGATGAACTGAAACCCAGCGAAGACCAAGTGGCCAGGGCCTTGCGGGATGGCTTGGGACAAATGCCTTCTTACAAAAACAGTTTGACGGCAGAGCAGATCAAAGTGCTGTCCAAGTATGTTGCCAAGGCAGCGGCAGGCAAGTAGGTTTGCTTGCCGTCAAGGCTTGATTGTATTTTGCATCAGGTTGAGGTGATGCTCTTGAAATTCGGAGATCAAAAAGGGCTCACCTCGCTCCAGTATGAAATAACAAAATGCCTCCGCAGTTGGGGAAAGGTACTTACCAAAGGTGTAAGTTAAATTCCATGTGCGCATCACCGCCTGCTTCACGGCTTCGTTGATTTACAGTTCCATCGCAACCGGGGGTGTGATGCGGTGCGTCGAAAATCTTCCACGGTCAGGCTTAAACCCATACCGATCGTGATGCAGGTGTTGCCGAGCATTGTGTCTCCGAGAATATTTTTTGTTGTTCAGCTATGTAGCCGATGGCTGAAAGATTCGCTGTCAGCAAAATGCGGTTTAATCTGCCTTTTTGAATTCTGTGCGAACAATTTGCTCCAGAAAGTCGGCGACCACCCGGGTTTTCAGGGACAACTGGCTGCTTAAACCCGGTGGAAACACCAAGTACATGGGCAAACCGCCTGTGGCGGGGTTGTCGCAATACCAATCTGAAAGAATTTCAACCAGTTCGCCACGTGCCAAGGCGCCCTGCAGCATCCAGTCTGCGCTTCGACCCAAACCCAAACCCGACTGAATGGCACGCACCACCATCATTGGACTGGAACAGGTAAGCCATGAAATCACCCGGTGCTTTTGACTGGGCTGCGCGCCGTTTTTAGGCCAGAACTCCCATTCTTTTTGGTCGCCTCGCTGAGAAAATGCAATGCACTGGTGGTGTACCAGATCGGCCGGAGTTTGCGGCACACCGTGCTTTTCAAGGTAAGCAGGCGCGGCATACAACTTTCGCCAAATGGTGGCCACTTTGCGGGCCCGCAAGGTGGAGTCTTGCAACAAGCCAACACGCAAAGCAATATCAAAGCCTTCTTCTACAATCATTGCGTTGCGGTTGGAGAGGTCCACTTGCAGTTGCACATCGGGGTACTTGGCATGAAATTCAGGCAGGCGGGGTGCGAGTATCTTTTCGCCCACGATCACCGGAAGGCTGATACGAACGGTTCCGTGCGGCTGCCCGCTTTGCAGTTGGGTAATCGCATCACGCGCCTCTTGCTGACTTTCCAGCATGCGCTGCGCATACAGTTTATAAATTTCGCCTGCCTCGGTAATTTTTACCTGCCGCGTGGTGCGGTTAAGCAGACGGATATTCAAATGGGCCTCGAGCTGCGCAATGGCCCGGCTGATACTGGACGGGTTCTCGCCTTTCAGCTTGGCCGCAGCCGCAAAGCTACCTGTGTTGACCACCATCAGGAAAGTTTCAGCGGCTTGAAGTTCATTGAAATTGTTGCTCATGGCGCAATGGTGTAATTCGATACCGGTAGTTTATTTGCACAATGTACATCAATACCATGACTTCACACCATCCCAAAAGGAGTGTGAATCATGAACGAATGGCCCGAAAACCTCACTGGCCTGGACCTGAACTGGAACCTGTTTGAAACCGCAAACAAGGCACTCAGGACAACATTAATTTTACTGATCGTTTTGGCTGGCATTGGCCTGGCCCAAGCCACGAATCTGACCACTGAGCTGCCCACCGTGCTGGTGACCGAAACCACGGAATGGCTGAACTTTTCCGGCTGGTTTTCCGATGGTGCAATTGGCGGGTTTGACGCAGCGGGCGCCAGCATTGGGGGTTGGTAATGCTACTTGAACTGATGTGGCGGCCAGCGCCACCAAGCCGCCACAACAGCGAGAGCGAACAGAGTATAGGCCATGGCAAATACCCAGCCTGGGGCCTGATAGAACATGACCCCGTGAACCCAGTGTTGAATGAAGCTACCCTGATAAACGCCCTGCCCGGCCTGCAGGCGCAACCAGTTTTCAAGCGTAGTAAGCGGGCATTCAATGCCCAGCCAACTTTCAAGAACAACCACTGAAATTGCAAGCAGGTGTATGGCTCTGAACCACCAGCGGTTGACCCAAGGCCAACGCAACAAATTGCCCAAGATGATCAGCAGCAGGCCACCCACCACAAACAGCACAATGGCAAAGTGGATCAGCAACACCAGGTCAGCAAGATTTGAATAATTCATGCATTGAGCATAAACAAAAAGCCCCTCGATGTGAGGGGCTTTTCATTGAGCGAATTACATGGGCAGTTTAGAAATTGGCAACGGCCATTTCTGTGACGCCCTGGTAACCGTTCACAATGCTGTCGCGCAGGCCAGGCACTGTATTCAACACATGGTCGGCAAAAAAGCGTGAAGTCAAAATCTTGTCGCTGTAGAAACTGTCAGTTTCGCCAGCCTTGATTTTTGCTTCTGCGGCCAACAGCGCACGCGCCATTTGCCAACCAGCCACAGTGGTGCCAGCCAATTTCAAATAAGGCACTGAACCTGCAAACACTGCGTTTGGATTACTCTTCATGTTGTCGACTACAAACTGTGCCGCATCCAGGAACGAAGCGCGAGCTGCGTCCAGGCGGGCTGCCACCGCCTTGGCATGGGCAGAACCTGACTCATTGAGCTGAACCACAGTGCGTGCAATTTCGGCGCACAAGGTTTTAACCATGGCACCGCCATCGCGTGAGGTTTTACGACCAACCAGGTCGTTGGCCTGAATTGCTGTAGTGCCTTCATAAATGGTCAGGATTTTCGCATCGCGGTAGTACTGTGCTGCACCGGTTTCTTCAATAAAGCCCATGCCGCCGTGTACCTGCACACCGGTGGATGTCACATCGATACTCATTTCAGTCGACCAGCCTTTAACCAGCGGCACCATGAATTCATACACAGCCATGTTCTGTTTGCGTGTGGCTTCATCGGCGTGGAAATGGGCGGCATCGTATGCAGCACCGGCCACGCAAGCCATGGCACGCGCAGCTTCAACCTGCGAACGCATGCTCATCAACATGCGCTTCACATCGGGGTGGTGAATAATGGCAACGGCTTCGTTGGCAGAGCCATCAACCGGGCGAGACTGCACGCGGTCGTTGGCGTACTGCACGGCTTTTTGATAAGCACGCTCGGCCAAACCAATGCCCTGAACACCCACCTGGAAACGGGCGGCGTTCATCATCACGAACATGTACTGCAAACCCTTGTTCTCTTCACCCACCAGGTAACCAATCGCGCCCTGGCCCACTTCGCCCTTGTTGTCGCCATACAGCAGCACCGCGGTTGGCGAGGCCTTGATGCCCAGCTTGTGTTCGATGGATGCGCAGTACACATCGTTGCGTTTGCCCAAAGAACCGTCTTCGTTCACCAAAAACTTGGGCACTACGAACAGACTGATGCCTTTCACGCCTTCGGGCGCATCGGGGGTACGGGCAAGCACCAAGTGCACAATGTTGCCGGCCATGTCGTGTTCACCGTAGGTGATGTAGATTTTCTGGCCAGAAATACGATAGGTGCCATCGCCTTGGGGCACGGCTTTGGAACGCACCAGCGCCAGGTCTGAACCGGCCTGTGGCTCGGTCAGGTTCATGGTGCCGGTCCATTCGCCGGAAATCATTTTGGGGATATACGTTTCTTTCAGTTGCTGGCTGCCTGCCACCAACAACGCTTCAATTGCGCCATCGGTCAGCAAGGGGCACAACGCAAAGCTGAGGTTGGCGCCGTTGACCATTTCCATGCAAGGTGTTGCCACCAGCTTGGGCAGACCTTGGCCGCCAAATTCAGCGGGGTGCTGCAGACCTTGCCAGCCTTGCTCGCCGAAGGCTTTGAATGCCTCTTTGAAGCCTTTGGCTGTGGTTACAACGCCGTCTTTCCAGTTGGCGGCCTCTACGTCGCCCGACCAGTTCAATGGGGCTACCACTTCGCTGGTGAACTTCGCATTTTCATTCAGAACCGCATCCACGGTTTCCTCGGTTGCATCTTCACAACCGGGCAACTGGGATACTTGATCCAAGCCGGCCAATTCTTTCAAGACAAACATCATGTCTTTGACTGGGGCGTTGTAACTCATTGTCGTCTCCTGATACAGCTTTGCGTTTTTGATTACTTACAGTTTTGTAATTACAGCTTTTCAGTCAGCTGTGGCACTACGTCGAACAGGTCGCCCACCAAACCATAGTCGGCCACACCAAAAATTGGTGCTTCAGGGTCTTTGTTCACAGCCACAATCACCTTGCTGTCTTTCATGCCGGCCAGGTGCTGAATGGCACCGGAAATACCGAAGGCCATGTACAACTGGGGTGCCACGATTTTGCCGGTTTGGCCCACTTGCCAGTCGTTGGGTGCGTAGCCTGCATCCACTGCAGCACGAGAAGCGCCGATGGCCGCATTCAGTTTGTCGGCCAAGGGGTTCAACACGCTGAAGTTTTCAGCAGAGCCCATACCGCGACCACCAGAAATAATAGTGCCTGCGGCTGTCAGTTCAGGGCGATCGCTCTTGGCCACTTCGCGACTTACGAATGTGGACTTGCCAGAATCGGCAGCGGCGCTCAGGTTTTCAATGGCAGCGGAACCACCCTCGGCCGCAACCGGGTCGAATGCAGTGGTGCGAACGGTGATGACCTTGGTGGCGTCAGAGGACTGAACCGTGGCGATCACGTTGCCGGCGTAAATTGGGCGTGTGAAGGTGTCTGTGCTTTCAACGCTGATGATGTCGGAAATTTGAGCAACATCCAGCTTGGCGGCAACACGCGGCAACACGTTTTTACCCACACTGGTTGAGGGTGCCAAAATGTGGCCGTAGTTGCCAGCAATTGCCAGAATTTGCGCAGCCAGGTTTTCTGCCAACTGGTCGCCCAGTGAGTCAGAATCTGCAACCAATACCTTGGCCACACCAGCAGCCTTGGCGGCTTGTTCCGCAGCAGCGCCACAACCCTTGCCGGAAACCAGCACGTGAATGTCGCCACCAATTTTCTGGGCCGCAGCAATGGTGTTCAGCGTAGCGGGCTTGATACTTTGATTGTCGTGTTCTGCAATAACGAGTACTGACATGATTTGTGCTCCTTGAATCCCTGACTTAAATGACTTTCGCTTCGTTCTTCAGCTTGTCGACCAACGTGGCCACGTCGGGCACGGTGATACCAGCGGAACGTGTGGGGGGGTCACTTACTTTCAGGGTTTTGATACGTGGATCAACATTCACGCCCAAATCCGCGGGCTTGATGGTGTCGATCTGCTTTTTCTTGGCCTTCATGATGTTTGGCAAAGTCACATAGCGTGGCTCGTTCAGGCGCAGGTCAGTTGTAACAACCGCTGGCAGGCTCAAGCTGACTGTTTCCAGGCCGCCGTCTACTTCACGGGTTACATTCACTTTGCCGCCTTCAACCACAACCTTCGATGCGAATGTGCCCTGTGGCATGTCTGCCAAGGCAGCCAGCATTTGACCAGTTTGGTTGCAATCGTCGTCGATGGCCTGCTTGCCCATGATGACCAAGTCAATACCTTCTTTCTCAACAATTGCTTTCAGGATTTTGGCCACGGCCAGGGGCTGCAACTCAACATCGGTTTCAACCAAGATGCCGCGGTCTGCACCAATGGCAGCCGCAGTGCGCAGTGTTTCAACACATTGGGCCACGCCACAGCTTACGGCGATCACTTCAGTTGCAACGCCAGCTTCTTTCAGGCGTGTTGCTTCTTCTACGGCGATTTCGTCGAAGGGGTTCATGGACATTTTTACGTTGGCGATATCTACGCCAGAACCATCGCTTTTGCAGCGCACTTTTACGTTGTAATCGACTACGCGTTTAACGGGTACCAGGATCTTCATGCAAGCCATCCCTTCTTGAAATTGGAAAATGTGTAATTTGGATTATACGAAGCGTTTTCTCAAAAAACGCACGATCGTTCGATTTTTCATAGAGTCTACACTCTAAGGGGGGGTTTGTCGAGGTTATTGGTAGCGCGCGCAGATCGCTTTCATGGCTGAAAAGCAGCGCTCATCGATCTCGGCCCGGCTTCGAATCGTGCAATCCAGATCAATGACCCGCCCGGTTGAAAGGCTATACACCAAGCCCCCCACCGCCACCGGCTCTCCCCGCGCCCAGGCAGCGTTCACGGCCGGGCTCAAAGCCGCCAAGCGCACCTGCTGAATCACATTCAGCTCGCACAACTTGTCGACATTCCGGTGGGCCTCTTCGAGCGATGCCGGGTTGAACAGCTGGTGATCGTGGGCCAGTTCACGCACACCCTCAAGCCAGTCGCCCGGCGAACCGCCCGCATGCAAACCCAAAGCAATGCGTACGCCGCCACAGTTGTGGTGCCCAAACACCAACAGGTGTTTCACCTTCAAGCTGTCAATAGAAAACTGAATGGCAGTTTGCAAACTCAGGTCGTTCAAACCGGCCTGATTGGCCACGTTTTTATAAACGAACAACTCGCCCAGATTGCTTTGCAGCAGGGTGTTGGGGTCGGCCCGACTGTCGCAGCAACTGATTACGGTAAAAGCTGGGCTTTGCCCCGCCGAGAGCCGCTTGAAATAATCGGGATCCTGAGCGGTAATTTGCGACACCCATTCGGCATTGCGTGCCAGCATTTCGCCGAGTCGTTCCTCTGAGTAAGGCGCAGGAGTCGAGAATATCAAGATGCAAGCGCCTCCACATGGGCATACACAGAATCAGCCAAGGCCTCCAACTCGTAACCGCCTTCCAGCGTACTGACCAGTTTTCCGTCGCAATATTCCTCAGCCACCCGTTTCAAAAAGTGCGTGATCCAACCGTAGTCCTCAGTGGTCAATTGCATGTCGGCCAGTGGGTCACTTTCATGGGCATCAAACCCGGCCGAAACCAACACAAGCTGTGGCTTGAAGCGATCAATTGCGTCGACCCAGTGGGTTTGAATGGCCTGCTTGATTTCCTCGCGACCACCGCCGGGTTGAATCGGGCAATTCACCATGTTGCGCGCACCGTCGAGCCCACCGCTGAAGGGATAAAGCGGCGACTGAAAAGTGCTGCACATCAACACCTTGGGATTGTTGGCAAACGCATGCTCAGTGCCGTTTCCGTGGTGCACATCAAAGTCCACGATCAACACACGCTCCAAGCGGTAGGCATCAATGGCATGTTGAGCGGCAATGGCGACGTTATTGAACACACAAAAGCCCATGGCCCGGTCTACGCAGGCATGATGACCTGGCGGACGAACTGCGCAAAAGGCATTGTTCACAGCATGGGCCATCACCAAATCGACCGCATGCACGCAAGCACCCGCAGCGCGGCGTGCCGCATCCAGCGAGAACTCGGACAAGGTGGTGTCGCCATCGACGTCGATGTTGCGCTTCAAGGGGAAACGGGCCTTGATACTTTCAACATAGGCCGGGTTGTGCACTGCGGTCACGGCAGACCATGGCACCTCGGGAGCCTCACAATGCACCAAACGTGGCCAAAGCTCGGAAGATTCCAGTTTTTCTCGAATCACGCGCAAACGAGCCATGCTCTCGGGGTGACCAAGACCGGGATTGTGCAGGGCGCAATCAGAATGGGAAATATAGGCTGTGGTCATGGCTTAGGCCCGAACAGCAAGGGAATGCTGGGTTATAGTGAATAACAGACCTGCCAATTCAAGCAAACACGCGCCGGGTCGACCGCTACTTCTTTTTATTACGCCTATACCGGACATGCTGACTCCTTTTGTGACTACTCAACGAATCTTATCAAGCTTTGCCACCATTCTAATCAGCACAGCACTGTGCACTCAAGCCGTACAGGCCCAAGAGACCGACAAGGTTAATTTTGCCGAACACAAAAATGCGACAGCCCTTGCCGAACGACTGCAAGCCAAAGAGGGCATCCCAGCCAGCACCACACTTGAACTGTTGAAACAGGCGGAACTTCTGCCCCAAGTGGTGAAGGCCGTAAAGCCACCCAAAACCAAGGGCGTGCGCAACTGGGACACCTACCGCAGCCGTTTTGTGGAACCCTACCGCATTCGCAAAGGCGTGGAGTTTTGGGACGCCAACCTGGACACCTTGAAAGAGGCTGAAGCCCAATACGGCATTCCACAGGAAGTGATTGTGGCCATTATTGGCGTGGAAACCATTTACGGCCAGCACATTGGCAATTACCGGGTACTCGATTCCCTGGCCACACTGGCCTTTGCCTACCCCGAAGGCCAACGCGACCGATCCGAGTTTTTTCTCAGTGAACTCGAGGCCTTCATCGCCCTTTGCAACAGAACTCACCTGGATGCGCTGGAGGTGAAAGGCTCGTATGCGGGTGCAATTGGCTTGGGCCAGTTCATGCCCAGTTCATGGACTGCATTTGCAGTCGATGGCGACGCCGACGGCATCGTGGATTTATTCCACAGCCGCCGCGATGCAATTTTCAGTGTGGCCAATTTTCTGAAAGTGCACGGCTGGGAAACTGGCAAAGCCACTCGCGTACTCGTAGACATTGAACATGCGGACAATTTGAAAGAATTGCTGGCGCACGACATTGTGCCCACATTTACCCCGGCTGTGATGCGGCAAAAAGGCGTGAAATTGAATGGTGAGACGCTTCCCGATGAAAAGCTGGCGTTGATTGAGCTGGTGCGGGGAGATGGGGAACCCGCCTTTGTGGCGGGCGGGCAAAACTTTTATGTGGTGACCCGCTACAATCGCAGCTCCTTCTATGCCAACGCCGTGCTGGAACTTAGCGAAGCGTTGAAACTTAGAAGGGACATGCTGAACTGAGGGGCAACAGCGCCCAACTAGGCTGGAAATACACCTGTGGACAAATAGCGATCGCCGCGGTCGCAAACAATAAACACGATGGTGGCGTTTTCAACTTCCTCGGCAATTTTCAGGGCAATGTGCGCTGCACCTGCTGCTGAAATACCGCAGAAAATACCTTCTTCGGCCGCCATTTTTCGGGCCATTTCTTCGGCTTCAAGCTGGGTAACCTGCACAACGCGGTCTACCCCGGCCGGCTTGTAAATTTTGGGCAGGTACTCTTGCGGCCATTTGCGAATGCCCGGAATTTGCGATCCCTCGCTGGGTTCAGCGCCAATGATTTGCACATTGGGGTTTTGGCCTTTCAGGTAACGAGACACTCCCATGATCGAGCCTGTGGTGCCCATGGCACTGACAAAGTGGGTCACCTTGCCACCTGTATCACGCCAAATTTCAGGGCCTGTGGTTTCAAAATGCGCCAGCGGGTTGTCTTCATTGGCGAACTGGTCAAGAATCACGCCCTTGCCCTGATCTCGCATTTGCTCGGCCAGGTCGCGCGCATATTCCATGCCGCCTTTTTGTGGGGTCAGAATAATTTCCGCGCCAAAGGCACGCATGGTTTGTCGGCGTTCAATGCTGAGGTGTTCAGGCATGATCAACACCATGCGATAACCACGAATGGCTGCAGCCATGGCCAAGGCGATGCCGGTGTTGCCTGAGGTGGCTTCAATCAGTGTGTCACCAGGCTTGATGGAGCCGCGGGCTTCGGCACGCTTGATCATGGAAATTGCGGGGCGGTCTTTGACTGAGCCGGCTGGGTTATTGCCCTCTAGTTTGCCCAGAATCACATTGCCGCGATCGGCATTGGCCTTGCCTGGCAAACGTTGTAACTGCACCAAGGGGGTGTTGCCGATGGTGTCTTCAATGGTGAGGTATTTCACAGCCGGATCACTTTTAAACAAAGGTAATCCGGCTATTTTAGCTTAATGTGGGTGCACAACACCGTCACGCAGCGCTGGCCTGTGTTCGATCCACTGTGGCAGAAGCGAAGCAATGATCATGGAGAACAAACCCAGCACCATGCCCAGCAGCTGGGGCGGCCAAATTTCGCTTGGGAAAAAGTTTTTGGCGATCAGCCAACTGCTGACACCCACCACAATTGACACAACTGCGCCTTGGCTGGTGGCCTTCGACCAGTACAAACCAAAAACAAGCGGTACAAAAGCAGCCGCCAAAGTAATTTCGTAAGCGCTCTCCACCATCTCGAAAATAGACGAATCGCTGTTGATGGCAAACGCCACCACAATGATGGTGAACACAAACACTGAAATACGCATGGTCAACAACAAGGCCTTGTCGTTCATTTTGGGATAAATGTTCTTGACAATGTTCTCTGCGAAAGACACGGACGGTGCCAGCAAAGTGGCACTGGAGGTACTCATGATGGCCGAGATCAGTGCGCCAAAGAATATGATTTGGGCAAACAAAGGTGTGTGCATCAACACCAGGTTGGGCAACACCATTTGCGAGTCCTCCGACACCATGGCGGTGAAGGTGGCGGGGTCAATCATGATGGCACCGTAGGCCAGAAACACCGGAATGAATGCGAAGAAAAAGTACATGGAGCCACCCAGTACAGCGCCACGCACAGCGGTTTTCTCGTTTTTTGCTGAACTGATGCGCTGAAAAATGTCCTGCTGGGGAATTGAACCAAAAGCCATGGTCAGGAAGGCGCCCACAAACGGCACCCAGAGCACATAGCTGAATTCTTCCGGGAAAAACTGCAGCTTGCCTGCAGCCTCTGCATGATCAACCACCGTGCCTACACCACCCGCGAGGTCAGCCACAATCCACATGATGTAAACCAAGCCAGCCGCAATCACCACCATCTGGATGAAATCCAGCACCGCCACTGACAACATGCCACCGAACAAGGTGTAGATAAGCACCACACTGGCGCCGATCACCATGCCCCATTCCTGGGAAACCGCACCATCGGTGAGCACGTTGAAGATCAATCCCAGTGCACTGATTTGCGCAGCAACCCAACCCAGGTAAGACACCACAATACAGGCGCTGCAGAAAATTTCGACCGCCCGGTTGTAACGCACCCGGTAGTAGTCGCCCAAAGTCAGCAAATTCAGGCGATAAATTTTGGGCGCGATGAACAAACCAGCCAGAATCAGGCACATGGAAGCACCAAACGGGTCGGCCACAATGCCACTCAAACCCTCTTCCACAAAGGTGGAGGAAATGCCCAGCACAGTTTCCGAGCCAAACCAGGTCGCAAACACTGTGGCTGTAACAATGGGCAGGGAAAGGTGCCGGCCAGCCACGGCGTAATCCGCCGCACTACTTACATTTCTGGCCACATACAGGCCAATGAGCACAGAAACCAGCAAATACGCAACAACGGAGGCAAGCAACATCTTGAAAACCCACCAGAGAGAAAAATTGATTTCGGATTATAGGCAAGAAATGTGCGCGCTGCTAGAACAAGCCTTTCGGCCCGGAGTAGCCGATTAAAAACGGCCACAACAAGTCGAGTGCCACCACACCAAACAGCACAGCCAGCATCAACACCATCCAGAACAAAGCCCGGTTCAATCGCTTTTGCTGCTTGACCAATTGTTCAATTTGATCATCGATCCGACCATTGGAGTGCGTGAGCGTTTGATGCAAGAGGCGCGGCAAGGCAGGCAGAATTTGTGACCATTGCGCAGCCTCCCATTGCAGACTGGACTGAAAACCCTTGAAGCCAATTTGCTGGTGCATCCAGTTTTCAAGGTAGGGCTTGGCGGTTTTCCACAGGTCAAGATCGGGGTCGAGTTGGCGGCCAAGGCCCTCCACGTTCAACAGGGTTTTTTGCAACAGCACCAGTTGAGGCTGAATTTCAACATTGAAGCGGCGGGAAGTTTGAAACAGACGCATCAGTGCCTGCCCCAGCGAAATTTCCTTCAACGGTTTGCCAAAGAAAGGTTCAATGCAGGCACGAATGGCGGATTCGAGCTCGTCGATGCGCGTGCCCTTGGGCACCCAGCCCGACTGCACATGCAACTCGGCCACTCGCTTGTAGTCTTGCCGGAAAAAGGCCAGGAAATTTTGCGCCAGATATTGTTTATCGACATCGCTGAGGGTGCCGACAATGCCGAAGTCCAACGCAATGTAGCGACCGAAATCCTCGGGCTGATCACCCACGTAAATATTGCCAGGGTGCATGTCCGCATGGAAAAACCCGTCGCGAAACACCTGAGTGAAGAAAATTTCCACGCCTTCGCGCGACAGTTTTTTCAAATCAATGTTGTTCTCGCGCAGCCGCTCGATCTGGGAAATCGGAATGCCGTGCATGCGCTCCATGGTGATCACGGTACTACAGCAATAGTCCCAATACATCTCGGGTACGCGCAGCAAGTGGCCACTGCCCGAAGTAGGCGAAAAATTTCGACGCAACTGCGATGCATTGGCCGCCTCGCGCATTAAATCCAGTTCATCGTGCAAGTATTTGTTGAACTCGGCCACCACTTCCCGGGGCTTTAAGCGTTTGCCGTCGGATGAAATTTTTTCAATCCAGCGGGCAGCGGTTTTCATCAAAGCCAGGTCTTTGTCAATCACCTCAATCATGCCGGGGCGCAGTACTTTCACCGCCACTTTCTGACCTTCATTGGCTCCTTCGCGAATCACTGCAAAGTGAACCTGGGCAATGGAAGCACTGGCCACGGGGATGTTCTGGAAATCCAGAAACATGTCATCAATTTGACGACCCAGGCTGGCTTCAATCAATTCACGGGCTTTCTCGGAAGAAAACGCAGGCACCTGGTCTTGCAACTTGGCCAACTCGTCGGCCACGTCTTCAGGCAACAAATCGCGCCGGGTCGACAACAGCTGACCAAACTTCACAAACAAGGGGCCCAGGTCTTCCAGCGCACGGCGCATGCGTTCGCCGCGCGGGGCCTGCACATGCGAGCGTGAAGAAATCAGCGTGAGAAACCACTTGGCCAAGCCATTGTTGATTGAGTCGGCGGCAATCAGGAACAGGCCATACTTTCGGGCCACCAATGCAATGCGTGCCAAACGGCGAAGCTTCATTTGGGCGCACCCAACTTGGCAAGGCGCTTTTCCAGCCGGGCCAGCTCGTCGCGCAGTTGGTTTACTTCATCGCGAAAAGTGTCGAACTCAGAAGCAGTGGGTGTCATGGCTTTTTCATGCACCACATACTCGCGCAAGTTGCTTTTAAAACGTTGCACCACATCGCGGGCATTGGTACCCAGAGCAGACAAGGTATTCATGACCCACACCGCCTGTGCATCGCCCACCACGCGGGCCAAATCGCGCTCGGGGTCCCAGCTCAAGTCGTTGATTACGGTAGACACAGTTTGCGCAAAGTCCATGTCGCCCTCGATGGCGGCTTTTCTGGACATGCTGTTGGGGTTGCTGACCGAGCCAATCAAATCGGCCCATTGCATGGAAATGGTGGTGTCAGCGGGTGCTGCAACCCCATTGGTGGCACTGCTCGGCTGAAAATAGCCTTGGTCATTGACACGCAAGTTCAGGGACATGGGAGCAATGCTGAGTGTCAGAACCTTGCCCGCTTCCTTTTGCAGTTTGGTCTTGCTGCTGCGCTGTTGATCCAGCAAATGGTTTAGTACCAAGCACACAGTCTGGGTGACTGTGGCTGACATCAAGTTCAAGGGGGCAGACAGCAAACCACCTGCCGCAGCTGCGCCTTTGGCTTGACCAGAGGAAAGCAGTTTGGAGGCGAACTGAAAAAACAATACGGGGGGACTGGCCAAGGCACACTTCCAACAATCAAAAATTTGTTTGAGTGTAACCCAGCCGGGCAAGCCAAGCCCGGCGGGTGAGGTCAAAATTTACAGATTGTGAATGCCTGAAAGAACCCATCCACCGCCGGAAACCGGACGGGACATGATCCACAACTCATTGATTTCTTCAGCGGCGGCGTCTTGCTCCTCGCGCAACATACCAGTGAAGGCCACTGTCGCGATTTGCTCGTCCACGTCGGTCTCGAAACCAATCAACTGGGCATCCAGCGTAACCACGTCGGTGCGGTTCACTGCATTGCCACGGGCTTCAATTTCAGCACGTAGATGGTCCACCACATCGTCGCTACAGTATTCACGCAAACCAGCCACATCGCCTTGGTCAAAAACCCCTTGCATGGTCACAAAGAACTTCTTGGCGCTGTTCACAAAATTGGCCTCATCAAACCCTGCGGGCAAGTCTTTTACCGGTGTTGCCGCTGGCATGGGTGCATCAAACGCCGATGCATTGCCAAACTGGCCGAAACCTTGATCATTGCGCGGCGCGCCCATGCCCGGGACTGGATCGTTAATGGGGTTTGTCGACGCTTGACGATAACTGTTTTGGCCAGAACTTGTTGCGCCCGGTGCGCTGTAGGCAGGGCGAGGCTTTGCAGCCTGCTGACCACGCAACATGCGAACCAGGAACATGACCGCAAACACAGCGGCGGCGATCATCAACATGGTGCCAAGAAATTCAGCCATGCCGGCGCCGAAGCCCAGATAACCAAACAAGGCCGCAAGGCCCAAACCGGCTGCCAGGCCGCCCAAGGGGCCCAGGAAACGGTTACGTGGCGCGGCAGCCGTGCCTGCGGTAGCGCCCGCAGGGTTAGTAGCCTGCTGCTTGCTGGGTGCGGTACTGGTGGTGCCAGAAGGCGCAGTGGACGGAGACTTTTGGAACTGGGAAGGCGCAGAGCGGCCAAAACTGCCGCCGCCACCCAAGCGACGCGCTTCTGCATCGGTTGGAAGTACACTCAAGCCAAGAAATGCAGCCACAACGGCCAACACAGACAATCGAACAGACCAAACTCGGGTTTTCACAGCAAAAGCCTCCAGAATATTAATTTTTCGCATGCACCAAATAGACAAACTCAGGCGAATTTGGTTCCTTGGTGTAGCGCGACGACACCTGCAGTGAAGTTGGTGTATTTCACTTGGTCGAATCCACTTTCAAGCATGATGCTCTTCAGGGTTTCCTGATCGGGGTGCATGCGAATGCTCTCGGCTAAATATTGGTAACTGGCACTGTCTTGTGCAACGATTTGACCAATTTTTGGCAACACCTGAAATGAATACAGATCATAGGCAGGCGCCAGCAAAGGATTCACTTTCGAGAATTCGAGTACAAGTACCTTGCCACCCGGCTTGATCACGCGGCGCATTTCGCTCAAGGCCACATCTTTGTGGGTCATGTTGCGCAAACCAAACGCCACGGTTACCACATCAAAGTAATTGTCGGGAAATGGCAGCTTTTCCGCATCGCAAAGGGCCATTTTTGGCAAATACCCATGATCAATCATGCGATTTCGACCCACTCGCAACATACTTTCATTGATGTCGGTCAGCCAAACTTCACCGCTCGGGCCCACTTTGTCCAGAAAAGCCTTGCTGAGATCGCCGGTACCGCCGGCAATGTCGAGCACCTTCATCCCGGGGCGAACCCCGGCCGCGCGCACAGTGCTTGCCTTCCACAGGCGATGCATGCCACCCGACATGAGGTCATTCATGATGTCGTATTTGGCCGCTACCGAATCAAATACTTCGGCTACTTTCTTGGCTTTCTGGTCTTCAGGAACCTTCTCGAAGCCGAAATCGGTAATTTTGTCGTTCATCGTGATGTGTGGCGTTATTTAGTGGCTTGCGCAGGCGCCGCCTTTCTTTTGTTCAAATGGAATGTTTTCAGGTGCGTTGGGTTCCCGACTCGCGCCGGCTGCTTTCATGCGTTCCAGATAGTCTTCCCACAAACCTTCCTGGTTTTCGCCCATCCACAGCAGGTATTGCCAGCTAAACAAGCCTGAATCATGACCATCCGAGAAAAACGGCTTGATGGCATACATGCCCACAGGCTCGAGATTGTTGATGGTTACTTCTTTTTTACCCACTTGCAGGGTTTCCTGCCCAGGACCATGTCCACGAACCTCGGCCGAGGGTGAATACACCCGCAACAGCTCGAATGGCAGGTTAAAACAGGCGCCGGTGTCGAACTCAATTTCGAGTACCTTGGACTTTTGATGCACCACAATGCGGGTTGGGGTGGGGATATTGGTGGTTTCCATGCTGCTTAGGGTCTTTGGAATGCGTAATCCTCAAGTGTATCTCATCAAGGCCAACAGCGGTTTACACCACCGCGCGGGATTAATTTGATGACGATTCATTCAAGTGTCATATTACTGTCATGGAAATCCACTACTTTAGGTGGCATTGCACAAAACAAATATGCCAGAGAAGAGGAAAAACGAGATGTCCAGCACCATCCTAGTTGTTGAAGATGAACCCGCGATTGCAGAATTGATTGCCGTCAACCTAAGCTTTGCTGGGCACAAAGTGCTGCGGGCCGCTGATGCGGACCAGGCCAAAACCCTGATCACCGCTGAATTGCCTGACCTGGTGTTGCTGGACTGGATGCTACCCGGTAAAACCGGCATTCAGTTTGCGCATGAATTGCGCGGTCACGAGCGTACGCGCCATGTGCCAGTGATCATGTTGACTGCCCGCACCGAAGAACAAGACAAAGTAGATGGCCTGGAAGCCGGCGCAGACGACTACATCACCAAACCCTTCTCGCCCAAAGAACTACTGGCACGAATCAAAGCTGTGTTGCGTCGCCGTGCGCCCCAGTTGACTGACGATATTGTTGAAGTACACGGCCTGAAACTGGACCCGGTGACACACCGAATTATGGGCCATGACAAGATTATCGACATGGGCCCCACAGAATTCCGCTTGCTGCACTTCTTTATGACCCACCCAGAGCGCGTGCACAGCCGCACCCAGTTGCTGGACCAAGTGTGGGGCGACCATGTATTTGTTGAAGAGCGCACCGTGGATGTACATATTCGACGACTGCGCCAGGCTCTGACCATTTCCGGACATGACCGCCTCATTGAGACGGTTCGCGGTGCCGGCTACCGTTTTACTGCAACGCAAAATGAGGGTGCACTAAACTAAGGGCTCCCCTGGAAGGGATATTCCCCTAGAATACGCACCTATGGCGTTCATCTTTTTTCGATTGATACTGTTGGCCATGGTGCTGGGTGCAGCCGCCATCGTGGGTCAAATGGTTGCTGGCCACAAAGGCGCAGTGGCGGGGTCTATCTTGGCCTCGCTTTTCATTTATGCCCTGCATGTGCGCTCCGGCCTTCGAATTATCGAATGGCTGGACAACTTCAAGGTTGAAAACGTGCCCGACGTGTCGGGCTGGTGGGATGACCTTGCCGCAAAGCTGTTTCGCTACCTGCGCTTACACCAACGTCAACAACAGGCACTCACCAATGCACTGGTGTCATTCCGCACCGCGGCGCAAGCCCTGCCCGACGGGGTAGTCACGCTTGATTCCGAGGGGCACATTTCCTGGTGCAACGACACAGCTCAAGACCACCTGGGCTTGAAATTGGGCAGCGACATAGGGCAGCCCCTCATTAACCTGGTTCGCAACCCAAACTTTTCCAAGTACATTCGCAGCCGCTCTTGGGAGCAACCCTTGATCATGACTGCGCCCCGCAGCCGAAGCAAGGTTTTGTCGGTGCAATTGGTCAGCTACGGCGACCAACAAATGCTGGTGTTGTCTCGCGATGTCACCCAGGTTGAAAAACTGGAACGAATGCGACGCGATTTCATTGCCAATGTGTCGCATGAACTGAAAACACCGTTGACTGTGCTGAGCGGTTTTCTGGAAACATTCCGGGACCTGCCGTTGAGCAAAGAACAGCAAACTGAATACCTGAATTTGATGTACACCCAGGCCAATCGCATGCAAAACCTGGTGGAAGACCTGCTGGCCTTGTCGGCGCTGGAGTCTTCACCCAACGCAGGCGAAGGTGGCGAGCCAGTTGACCTGAGCGGAATTGCCCAAAAAACGGGCGATGAAGCACAACAATTGTCGGCCGGAAAACACAATATTTCTGTGGATGTTGAAAAGGGCCTGATGGGCTTTGGCAACTCGGCTGAAATTTTCAGCGCATTCTCGAATATCGTGACCAATGCGGTGCGCTACACACCGGAGAAAGGAAACATCACGATTACGCTTCGACGCTCAGAAAACGAAATTGGCAAAGCCTGTGCCGCATTCGTGGTGCGCGACACCGGCATTGGTATTTCGGCAGAACACATTCCGCGTTTGACTGAGCGTTTTTACCGTGTAGACCGCAGCCGTTCAAGAGAAAGTGGCGGTACTGGTTTGGGCTTGGCGATTGTGAAACATGTGGTGCAACGCCACGATGGCGAACTGGACATTCAAAGCCGACCAAATGCGGGTAGTACCTTCACCATTCTGATGCCGCTGGCGAAGGCTAGTGCCACTTCTAAGCCTGCGCTTGCCGAAGCGACGGTTGTTTGAGCGTAGCGTTCGGTGAGACATTGAGTGCAATGCTCGATTTGAGTGCTGTACCGCCTTGCCTAAGCAATGCTTCTTGATCCGGCTTGATGCTTCTGGCTTGGGGCATGCGAAACGCCAAAGCGTCTTCGCATCGGTTCCTTACGGAACCGCCCCGCGCAGCGAAGCCGCCGGGAAGCCTTGCAAAGCCGGGAAGGCGGCACAGCAAGCAAATCTCACTGTCGCTCATCGCTCAGCGAACTCAGCCCGGAAATGCTGCCAGCAATTCAGCACGCAGCGCCAACATCCATTTTGGCTTTGAATCAAGCACCCACTGCTGGCGTGGCGACAGCGACACCCCCGGTTTGGCTGCAGCCCACACGGGCGCAGGAAAGTGTTTGTCGTCTGTAAAACGGGGAATGACGTGCCAGTGCAAATGCGGCACCACGTTACCCAGCGTTGCAATATTCGCTTTGTCGGCTTTGAATACGCGAAGCACGAATTGTTCAAGCAACACCACCGCATCCATGCACAGCATGCGATCTTCACGGCTTAAATCGGAAAACTCCCGCACATGGTCGTTCCAGACCAGGCGAAGAAAGCCGGGATAATCTGCATCGACTGCCTCAATCACACGGAACTTGCTGCAATTGAACACCCAATCACCGCCCGGTGTGGCACACAGGGGGCAATTGGGATTTTGTGAAACGGAATCAGACAAGGATGCGCTCGATACCGCCGTCATTGGCTTCTTTCACGTAGTTTTGCAGCCATTCCTTGCCCAGTACATTCTTGGCAATTTCAACCACAATGTAATCGGCATCCACATTGGCGTCGTCGCTGTAGCGGCTCAAACCTTGCAAGCAAGACGGGCAGCTGGTCAGAATTTTCACATCGGCCTGTGGCGCTTTCTCACGCAGCTTGTCGGCACCCTTGCGCATTTCCTCTTCCTTGCGGAATCGAACCTGCGTGGCCACGTCTGGGCGCGACACACCAAATGTGCCCGACTCGCCGCAGCAACGATCATTTTTCGTGATGTTCTGGCCTTGCAACTCGCTGTTCATCAACTGGTTCACAACCTTCAAGGGGTCGTAAGTTTTCATGGGCGTGTGGCAAGGGTCGTGGTACATGTACTGCGTACCCGTGACGTTGTCCAGCTTCACACCTTTTTCCATGAGGAATTCATGAATGTCGATGATGCGGCAGCCCGGGAAAATTTTCTCGAACTCATAACCCTGCAACTGGTCGTAACACGTGCCACAGCTGACCACCACGGTTTTGATGTCGAGGTAGTTCAGTGTGTTGGCCACGCGATGGAACAACACACGGTTGTCGGTGATCATTTTCTCGGCTTTGTCGTACTGCCCTGCCCCACGCTGCGGGTAGCCGCAGCACAAATAACCTGGCGGCAACACGGTTTGTACGCCCACATTCCACAACATGGCTTGCGTGGCCAAACCCACCTGACTGTACAGACGTTCGGAACCACAACCGGGGAAGTAGAACACAGCTTCCGTATCGGCTTGCGTTGTTTTCGGGTTGCGGATCACTGGCACGTAATCGCTGTTCTCGATGTCGAGCAGCGCGCGCGCCGTTTTCTTGGGCAAACCACCGGGCATGGGCTTGTTGATGAAGTGAATCACCTGCTCACGAATCGGTGCCTTGCCCACCGTGGCAGGTGGCTTGGCTGTTTGCTTGTTCAACATGCCCAGCGATTTGGCCACTTTGTAAGCGCCGCGTTGCAGCTTGTACCCAATACCCGTCATGCCAACACGCATGGCTTTGATGGTGGCCGGGTCTTTCGCATTCAGGAAAGTCATGGCCAGGGCTGTGCCGGGGTTGAAGCTTTTCTTGTCCATCTTGCGCAACAAGGCACGCATGTTCATGGATACATCGCCAAAGTCGATGTCAACCGGGCAAGGCGTCAAACACTTGTGGCACACGGTGCAGTGGTCTGCAACGTCTTCGAATTCTTCCCAATGCTTGATGGACACACCACGGCGGGTTTGCTCTTCATACAGGAAGGCCTCAACCAACAATGAGGTGGCCAAAATTTTGTTGCGCGGGCTGTACAGCAGGTTGGCGCGAGGCACGTGCGTTGAACACACAGGCTTGCACTTGCCGCAGCGCAGGCAGTCTTTCACTGAAGTCGCAATGGAGCCAATGTCGCTTTGGCTCATGATCAGGCTTTCATGGCCCATCAAGTTGAAGCTGGGCGTGTAAGCGTTGGTCAAGTCGCCACCGGGCAACAATTTGCCCTTGTTAAAGCGACCTTCCGGGTCAATGCGCTGCTTGTAGTCCTGGAAAGGCTGCAACTCTTCCTTGGTCAGGTACTGGTATTTGGTAATGCCAATGCCATGCTCGCCGGAAATAACGCCATCCAGATTTCGCGCAATCTGCATGATTCGATCCACGGTGTGTTCCGCTTCGTGCAGCATTTCGTAGTCGTCGGAATTCACGGGGATGTTGGTGTGCACGTTCCCATCACCAGCGTGCATGTGCAGCGCCACGAACAGGCGCCCACGCAACACTTGCTTGTGAATGGCCTTGCACTCTTCCATCACGGGCACAAACACCCCGCCCTCGAAAATGCGGTTCAGGTTGTGGCGAAGTTCTGTTTTCCAGCTAACGCGAATGGTGCGGTCTTGCAGCACATCAAACACAGTGGCTTCGGGCTGATCCGCGAGGCGCTTTTCAAGCGCAGCATCCAGGTGGCCCAAACCAATGGTTTTCAATACCGGGTTGGCCTGCGCCAAAGGCATGTTCATATTGCCCAGCAACCAGCTCCAGCGCTCATGTACCGATTCAAGCAGTTCAACAGCGCGGCCCACACGGTCGCCTACAACGTCTTCGACAGACAGCTTGGTGGAATCGACTTCGTCGGTTTTGCCCAATGTAAGCGGCTTTTCGAAGAACGAACGCAGCGCTGCAACCAGCTTCAGCTTGTTGCGAATGGACAGCTCGATGTTGATGCGCTCAATTTCATCGGTGTACTCGCCCATGCGCGGCAGGGGAATCACGACGTCTTCGTTGATCTTGAAAGCATTGGTGTGGCGCGCAATGGCCGCTGTGCGGGCACGGTCCAGCCAGAACTTTTTGCGAGCTTCGGGGCTGACCGCCACAAAGCCTTCGCCAGCGCGACCATTGGACAAGCGAACCACCTCAGAGGCTGCTTGAGCCACTGCGTTTTCGTCGTCACCCACAATGTCGCCAAACAACACCATTTTCGGGAATGCGCCACGCTTGGATTTCGGGCTGTACTTCACGGCGCGCAAATAGCGCTCGTCGAGGTGCTCAAGGCCCGCCAGAATGGCGCCCATGGCTTTGCCTTCGCCGTCGAGGTAATTCTTGATTTCAACAATCGAGGGCACTGCGTCGCGGGCTTGACCATAAAACTCCAGACACACCGTGCGGGTGTGCTTGGGCATGCGGTGCAAAATCCACTTGGCAGAAGTGATCAGGCCGTCACAACCCTCTTTCTGAATGCCGGGCAAGCCAGCCAGAAACTTGTCGGTTACGTCTTTGCCCAAACCCACTTTACGGAAACGCGCGCCTTCCACTGTCAGCCGTTCGGTTCTCAGAATTTTGGCATTCGGCGCCTGGCGGCCATCTGACCACACCAAGTCGAAATCGGCCTGTGGTGCATCATGAATCTTGCTCAGGTTGTGGTTAACCCGGGTGACTTCAAGCCAGTCACCTTGCGGGTCAACCATTCTCCACCAAGCCAGATTGTCCAGCGCTGTGCCCCACAGCACAGCTTTCTTGCCGCCTGCGTTCATGGCGATGTTGCCGCCAATACAGCTGGCCTCAGCCGATGTGGGGTCTACAGCAAACACCCGGCCTGCATGCTCTGCCGCCTCTGATACGCGCTTGGTTACAACACCCGCGCCGGAGAACACGGTGGCATATTCTTCGCTCAAGCCAGGCAGCACTTCCATTGTCACCTGGCCGAGTTCTTCCAGCTTTTCGGTGTTGATGATGGCGGACATGGCCGTGAGTGGCACTGCGCCACCGGTGTAGCCTGTGCCGCCTCCGCGTGGAATGATTGTCAGCCCCAAGTCGATACAGGCCTTCACCAAACCAGGAATTTCAGATTCACGGTCGGGGGTGAGTACCACAAAGGGGTATTCAACACGCCAGTCGGTTGCGTCCGTGACGTGGGAAACTCGGGACAAACCGTCGTACTTGATGTTGTCTTTCGCGGTGTGCTCGCCCAGCGCTTTGCGGGCATGGCCACGCAAAATGGCCATGGCTTCCAGCTCGCGCTGGAATTCAAACACCGCTTTTTCAGCCACGGTGAGCAATTCGCGCACTTTGGCGCTGCGGTCTTCAGAGTCGACCTCAACAGCCGCTTCTTTCACCTCAACACGGCGAGCGTCAATTTCGCTCAAGCGGTGGAACAGGGCCTCGATCAGCGCGGTCAGGCGCTTTGGATTGTCCAGCAAGTCGTCTTGCAGGTAAGGATTCCGGCGAACCACCCAGATGTCGCCCAACACCTCAAACAACATGCGTGCAGAACGGCCTGTTTTGCGTTCCTGGCGCAGTTCTTGAAGAATGTTCCATGCAGACTCGCCCAGCAAGCGGATCACGATCTCGCGATCCGAAAACGAGGTGTAGTTGTACGGAATTTCCCGCAGGCGTGCGGTTTCGCCGGCTGAGGGTTTCAGTGTTTTCAATTCGACGGGTGCGTTCATGTAAAACCTTTAGACTACCTAGCCTTTTATGGTACCAAAAACCGGGCACCTGCGCCTAGAGAATGGGCACCTCAGTTTTGCTGCAAAACCCTTATTGGACAAGGGTTTTGAGCCCAAACAATCAAAATCTGCTTACATCCGTTTCGGCGCCGAAACACCCAACACCGCCAAGCCATTCGACAACACAGTGGCCACAGCCACCAACAGCCCAACCCGCGCGGTTTTCAGGGCCATGTCGTCAATACGTACGCGTTCAGCGTTGTAAAAAGTGTGGAAAGCACCAGCCAGTTCACGCAGGTAAAACGCAATGTGGTGTGGCGCCAGTTCCTCGGCGGCCTTGGACAAAATGTCCGGGTAAGAAACCAACGTTCGGAGCAAAGCCAGCTCGGATGGTGCCGCCAACAGGGTCAAATCAGCGCCATGAATGGTGGACAGGTCAACTTCAGCCTGATCCAGAATGGAATGAATGCGGGCGTGCGCATACTGCACGTAATACACCGGGTTCTCATCAGACTGGGCCAAGGCCAAATCCACATCAAACACGAATTCGGTGTCAGCCTTGCGACTCACAAGGAAGAAGCGCACCGCATCACGGCCTTTGGTCAAGGCTTCGGGCTGGCTCAGCATGGGCTGGGTTTCATCGACACCGCCCGACCAGCAGATGAGGTCGCGCACGGTCACGTAGCTTCCCGCACGCTTGGAAATTTTCACTTCCTGACCACCCTTCATCACTGTGACCATTTTGTGCAACACATAGTCAGGGTAGCCCTGCGGAATGCCCACGTTGCAAGCCTGCAAACCGGCTCGAACACGCGCAATGGTGCCATGGTGGTCAGTACCCTGAATATTGATCACCTTGCCGAAACCACGCTTGAATTTCTGGATGTGATAGGCCACATCCGGCACAAAGTAGGTGTAACCACCTTCGGATTTGCGCATGACGCGGTCTTTGTCGTCGCCGTAATCGGTGGAACGCAACCAAAGCGCGCCACCCTCCTCAAAAGTTTTACCGGACGCAACCATGAGAGCAACTGCCGCTTCAACCTTGCCCTCGGAATACAAGGAACTTTCCAGGTAAAACTGATCGAAATTGACGCCAAAGGCCTTCAAATCGAGGTCTTGCTCGGCACGCAGATAAGCCACAGCAAAAGCACGAATGCATTCAAAGTCGTCTACGTTGCCAGTGCCTTTGACGGGTTCGCCGTCGGCGGCCTTCACTTCCTTGCCAGCCAGAAAATCCCCTGCAATGTCGGCAATATAGTCGCCGTTGTAGGCACTTTCGGGCCATTCGGCGTCACCAGGCTTAAGCCCTTTGGCGCGGGCCTGAACGGACGTGGCCAAAGTTTGAATTTGCACGCCCGCGTCGTTGTAATAAAACTCTTTGTGAACTTTCCAGCCCTGGGTTTGCATGACCGCTGCCATGGCATCGCCCAGCGCAGCCTGCCGGCCATGCCCCACATGCAAGGGGCCGGTGGGGTTGGCCGACACGAACTCGATCAAGACAGTTTCACCAGCGTGTGCACCGGATTTGCCAAATTCAGTGCCTTGCTCAAGCACTTGTGCCACAACAGCTACCCGAGCATTCTGGCTTAAACGAATATTGATAAAGCCCGGGCCCGCAATATCCACAGCATCAACCAGGCTGACGCAAGCAGGGTTAGCTTTCACATGATCAGCCAGTAGCTGAGCCAACTCACGTGGGTTGCGCTTGGCAGGCTTGGCCAATTGCATGGCCAGGTTACACGCCACATCGCCGTGGCTGGCGTCTTTGGGTTTCTCCAGCGTAACCACGCCCTCAAAAGGCTGGTTAAGGGCAGCAGCAGCGGCCGCTTCAAATGCGGCGATCAGCGTATTTCGTTGTTGGGCAAGCATGGGGACAGTTCAGGCAGGGTTGAGCTAAGCCTCTGATTGTACCAAGTATTCCCTGTCTAGAACCTGGCTGCGCTTCTGACAGCCTCAATGTCTTGCGGCAAGGTCATGGCGAGTTCGTTGCGGGCCAGCGCCAATCGGGAATGATTGATAGCCGCTTCAGAGACGGGTTGATACTTAAGCGCTGAAAGGCTTTCAAACGCTTTTTGCAAGCGAATCGCAACCTCGACTGCACCCGCACCATCCCGGGCAATGCCGGTAAATGCGTCGTCAAACATATCCCGCTCATCCAAACCCGGCACCATGATTCGATCGTATTGCACCTCTGGGGCTTTGTCCTGCTGATCACCTGCCCACTGATGAAACAAACGAACCAGGGTACCGATGACATCAATTGCAGTGCCGGGGTCATTGACCGCAGGCGATAGCGCACGACTGGCAATTTCACACAACACCACCAATCCGAACCGTGGATCCTGATCGAAAGTACGCGTGTCAGACAACACAAAACACTCGGCAATGGCCTGCAAACATTCTTCAGCCAAGTCCTCAGCCTGCGAGGGCTGCTCTACCGTGGCGATCGCGCGGTTGGGGGTGCAAAAGGTACCGGGCAATGATTGAACATGAACCTTCAGATCAAATTTTTCAGCCAGTGATTGTAATTTGACCATGTCAATTCGTTGCAGGTAAGCGATTGAGGAACGAACCACAGGTACCCCATTCGCTACCTTTCCATCGCTTTTTTGACCACCCAGATAAGGCATACCGAGGCGCTGCCCGAAGGCGTTCGATGTGGCAGCTTCAACTTTGTCGATTGTATTGCCCAAACGCCCTAGCCTGGCAATGCTGTCCACCCACCGGATGAACGCAAGAATCACGATTGCAAACACCAAAATCGTCAGCACAAACAGGGCAAAGACACCCGCCTTTTCATAGAAATCATTTTTCAGCGCAATCAGGGCCACCACGCTGAAAATGAATACACCAATGAATGTGGACAAGGCATTTTGTGATGTGTCGTCAGCAACCACCAGCGGAAACGACCTGGGCGTGGCCGAGCTGCTGGCGGAGGCGTAAGCAGACACCATCGAACCCACAGAAAACATGGCAATCACTAACATAGTCGAGGCCACCAACTCCAACAGGGTTTCCACAGACTCCTTGCTAACGGTGGGTAACCATTCGCCCACGCCTGGCCGATCGGCCAAGGTTGCCAGAAAGGCAGCCGCAATCGACAGCAAACACATCGCCAAAGGTTTGACCCAGAGCTTTTCGCGAATTCTGTTCAGGTAAAACAACCAGTTTTCATTCATGGCGATTGCCCCTTTTACGCATTGGTTTATTTCTTCTTGGCAACCCAGGCAAAATGCCTTTGCAAGGCTTCATCGGCCAGCAGTGTTTCGGCGCTTGAAAATTGCTTGGCCAATTGCATTTCATCGTACAAATCGTGAATGCCGTCGTGACAAAGTCTGCAAATATTCACACCCCGGTTCAACGTTTCCCAATCAAAATTTTTTCGATAGAAAGCACGTCGATGTAATTTCTTGGGAATGAGGTGATGAAAGGTTAGCGCAGTAAAACGCCCACAACACAAACACTGACCGCTTTTTAACCGGGAAGAAGGCATGGTGCAACAAATGGGCTAAAGGTGTTTTTTCACCAAATCACGCATGTAAAGGGCTTTTTCTGTGCCTTCCTCTTCCAGCCCCTGCACGACAGTGACTCTGTTTTTGGACGGCTGATTCTGGCTGACTTTCCATTTGCCAACCATGCTCTCGATTTGGACTTCAAAACCCACAATGGCCTGTTTGATTTGATTCAGAAACTCTGCGGGTGCGTCATTCACTGACCAAGGCGTGTTTCGGCTGCTTTCCTGTTGCGCGGTCAAGTCTTCCAGTTGCTGGTGTAACCACTCGGCGTCATCCACTACGCGCATTTGACCTTTCACATGCACCACCGCGTAATTCCAAGTGGGAACGACTTTCTCGGTTTCTTTTTTGGTGGCATACCATGAGGGTGTGATGTAATGCTCAGCACCTTGAAACACCAACAAGGTTTGCGCGGACACCGCCAAATCAGCCAGCATTGGGTTGGCCCTGGCCACATGGCCGCGCAACACCATTGTTGCATCCGCATTTTCCGCCACGACCATGGGTATATGGTTGGCGTTCAGCCCTGAGGTTGACAGCGTAATGACTGTGGCCAAGGGGTGAGCCTTGATCAAACTCAACAACACCGGAATTGAGGTTTCCTCAAACTGCTTGGGCAAATACATGGGCTTACTTCACGATTTGAATTTGGGCTGGATCGACGACAACAATTCGGGTTTGATCGCCGAATTGCTCAACAATCCCCGACACCACAATATTTTTACCAAAAAAGAATTTTGGCAAGTCGTGAATACCTTGATAGGAATACCAGGCGGCCACGCGACCATCGACAACGACTGTCAAGTTGGCTGGATCACGAAAACTGGTGTGTGAATTCAGGTCGACTTCATCGCGATCGGTGCGCAGTTTGCTGGAACGCACTTTCATTTGAACCTGTACTTCCTGATTCAAACGGGCAACGGCTTTCTCTGCCGTAATTGGTGCGGCTAGTAGCGGGCCTGTATTCAGAAGGCCGATAAGGCCTGAGATGACGCAGATTGCAACCCACATGCGACGCATGTTTTTCTCCCTGGGGTTTTCCGGCTTTTAGTGTATATCAGCCTACAGCCAAAGCACACGGGCAATCATGTAGCCGCCCAACAGCAGCAAGCCCAGGAAAAAAACGGTTTTGAAAGTTTCGGCACTCAGCAAGGCACGGCATTTTTGCCCAGCCAGCACGCCGGCCATGGTCGGCACCAGGCACAAAGTTGATTCCCAGGCAGCTGCCAGTTCAAACCGCCCCTTGACGTACAAGCCCACCGCCAAAGCAAAAGTACCCACCGTAAACACCAAACCCAAAGCCTGCAACAACTCGTCTTTGTCCATGCCCAATGAATTCATGTAGGGGGCTGAAGGCACCGACGACACCCCGGTTGCACCGGCCAGAAACCCGGTCAGCCCACCCACCAGGGGCGAGGCCCAACGTTCCTTGTGCGCAGTGACATGCATGTTGAACTTGAACAAGCCGAGCACGGCATACACAAACAACACCAGGCCCAAAGCCAGCGTGGCATAGGCAGGCGTGCTGCCAGTTAAAACGCCGACCCCGAAAGCGGCCCCAACACACACCATGACCAACAAGGCAGCAAAGCGGCGTACCGCCTTGAAAAAACCAGGGCCAATCAGCATTTGCCACACATTGCTGACCATGGAGGGCACAACAATCAGTGCGGCTGCCTGCACGGGCGAAACGGCAACGGCCATTAAACCGATTGCGATCGGGGGCAAGCCCATGCCTGTGACGCCTTTGACAAAACCCGCCACCAAAAAAGCCAGCCCCACGATCAGGGTGTAATTGCTAATATCCAGAGTCATTTCCTCAAAGTGGCGGGGGTGCAGAATTGCCACCCTCACCCAAAGCACGTTGCATAATCAGCGTGCCTACCCAGCGATTGAACTTGTAACCGACATTGGGCATGCGCCCAACTTCCTGAAAGCCCAGCTTGCGGTGCAACTCAGCCGAACCTGCCGTACCACCTTGAGTAATGACTGCAACCATTTGCCGCCATGGACCTTGTTCGCAACGGCGAATCAACTCGTTGAGCAATGCAGCACCAATGCCCTTGCCGGTGTGGTTAGGTGACAGGTAAACGGAGTCTTCAACGGTGTAACGGTAAGCAGGCCTGGGCCTGTAGCTGACTGCATAGGCATAGCCCACGATCACGTCATCGATATGGGCCACAAGGTAGGGCAAATGGCTGTCCAGTATGGCTTGCCTGCGCGCGCACATTTCTTCAAGGGTGGGGGGCACCAGTTCAAAGGTGGCCAACTCCTTGAGTACGTAATGCGCATAAAGCGCCTGCACGGCGGGCATGTCAGCCAAGGTGGCATCCCGAATATGAAAAGCTGGGTGCATGACATTGTGCATGGCCGCTTAAACCCACTTCACCACCGCGGGTGCGGTGTAGGTTTTGAAGGCCTCGAGAAGCGAATCGGCGCAGGTATTTGCCATCAACATGCTGCGGTGCTGGGGACGAATGAATGACTCGTTGCTGGCATGATCCAGAAACGAGAGCAAACCATCGTAGTAGCCATTCACATTCAACACACCCACAGGTTTGTGATGAAAGCTGAGCTGCGCCCAGGTCAGGATTTCAAACAGCTCTTCGAAGGTTCCCAGGCCACCGGGCAAGGCGATGAAACCGTCAGAGCGCTCGGCCATCATGGCTTTGCGCTCGTGCATGTTGCGGGTCACGATCAGCTCAGATAATGCAGGGTGGGCCAACTCCTTGGTCACCAACGATTCAGGAATGATGCCGGTGGCTGTGCCGCCCAGGGCCAATACCTCTTCGGCCACCACACCCATCAAACCCAGGTTGGACCCGCCGTACACCAGGCCCAGATTATTACCCACCAAGGCGCGGGCCAAGGCTTTCGCGCCTTCGGTGTATTCAGCCCGATTGCCCGCGCTGGAGCCACAGTACACACAAATATTTTTCATGACAGCTTCAAACCCAGAACACCCAAAACAATCAGCACCACACTGCCAATGCGCAGTGCATTGACGGGCTCATTGAATAGAACAACACCCATCAGTACAGTACCCGCCGCACCAATACCGACCCACACGCTGTAGGCGGTGCCCACCGGCAAGGTTTTCATGGCCAAGCCCAACAAACCGAAGCTGATTGCAGCAGCAATCAAGGTGATGGCAGAAGGAACAAGGCGGGTAAAACCATCGGTGTATTTCAGGCCGATGGCCCATACGATTTCAAAGAGACCTGCTACAAACAGAATTAACCAGGACATGACAACTCCCATTTAAATAAATGGGGCCGTCCCCGATCGAAGGTTGAGCGGTGAGGTCGTCCTCACTTCAAGAATCAAAAGTATTTGGAATGCAATTCTTCCACCCACGCCAAGCGGGCGTTCGCAGCCACTTGGGCCACCTGTTCACCAGGCGGGTGATTTGCAATTTTATCACCAAGAAAAGCTTTGTAATGCCCCTGTTCCAATTCCGCCACAGCCTGCTCGACAAAAGCATGCACCCGCCCTTCCCCATGGATTTGTGCTACAAGCTGGTTCACCTGCCGCAAACGGGCAGGCTTTCTGTACAAATCTACCTGACCGAAAAACCGGGCGAAACTGTCGGGGTCGGTGCTTTGCTGCTGCACAAAGGCAAGGCAATGGCATGCCAACACCGACAGGTCTTCGATAGTGCGGGGCAAACGCCATGCCTTGGCCAAGGCTTTGATGTGTGCCAAGTTCAGGAAAAAACCAAGCGAATAAACCCAGCGCGCTTCTGCCTCGGAAAGACTGTTGAGGCAATCGTATTCAGGCTTGTCAAAACTTGAAAACGGCACTGAACAGGCAGGCGCCAATTCACCCCACCCATTGAGTTTGCTGATCAACTTGATCATGCGAGAGGGCTTTTCCTCCCCCATGCCTTTGGTCAATTCGGCGTACACACGCTCGGGCACCAGGTGTTTCAATTCCCCGCTGGCCTGAAGTTCGCGGCACAAGTCCATGGTTTCTTCAGCCACCGAGAAGTCAAGGAAGCGTGCCAAAAAGCGCGCCAAGCGAAGTACACGCAACGGGTCTTCACTGAATGCGGGGCTAACATGCCGCATACACTTGTTTTCAAGATCGGCAAGACCTTGAAACGGGTCGATCAGCCCGCCCTCTGCATTCATGGCCATGGCATTCACGGTGAAGTCACGGCGAGCCAAGTCTTCCTCAAGGGTAACCGAGGGTTCTGCATGAAAGGTGAATCCCTTGTAGCCATGCCCACTTTTACGCTCGGTGCGTGCCAGGGCATATTCTTCGTGGGTGCGCGGATGAAGAAACACGGGAAAGTCAGAACCCACCGGTGTGAAGCCAGCGGCCAGCATGTGGTCAACGGTTGCACCGACGACGACCCAGTCCCGGTCACTGCTGGCACGCCCCATCAACGCGTCGCGCACAGCACCACCGACCACGTACACTTTGACATGGTTGGGTAGTTGTTCAATGACTGGGTCTACTTGAAAACCTTGCAGTTCAGGGTGGCGGGCCATGGGCAACATGAAAATGAATGTTGCCCAAGATTACCATCGAATTATGCAGCGTGGTTTGCAGGCAAACGCGTGCGGTTGTGCTCGCGCGCAAAGTCGATGGCAGGGCCTGCGGGCACAACACGGGTGGGATTGATCATGTCGTGGCTGTAGTAGTAGTGGCGTTTGATGTGGTAAAAATCGACGGTTTCAGCAACTCCCGACCACTGATACAACTCGCGCACGTAATTCGAAATATTCGGGAAATCTTCAAGCCTTTGGCGATTGCACTTGAAATGACCGTGGTACACCGCATCAAACCGAATCAGGGTGGTGAACAGGCGCCAGTCGGCTTCCGTAATTTGTGGGCCCACCAGGTAGCGGTTGTTTTCCAGAATTTTCTCGATCGAATCAAGCGCCATGAACACGGCGTTGTAGGCCTCTTCGTAGGCACCCTGCGCAGTAGCAAAACCGGCGCGGTACACACCATTGTTGATGTTGTCGTACACCAGGCCATTGACCCTGTCGATCATGCTGCGCAAATTCTCGGGATAGAAATCTTCATGGTTGCCGGTGATTTCATTGAATGCGGAATTGAACATTCGAATGATTTCAGACGACTCATTGCTGACAATCTGATTGGTTTTCTTGCACCACAGCACAGGCACAGTGACCCGCCCTGAATAGTCGCTTTTGTTGCGTGTGTAAATTTGATGCATGAATTCGCTGCCGAACAACAAGTCGCCAGTACTGCCGGCATCCAAATTGAATGTCCAGCCATTGCTGAGCATGTCGGGGCTGACCACTGACACATCAATGTGATTTTCAAGGTTCTTCAACTTGCGAAAAATCAGGGTGCGGTGTGCCCATGGACAGGCCGGCGATACGTACAGGTGGTAGCGCCCACTTTCTGCCTTAAAGCCGCCTGCACCGCTTGGTCCTGCACTGCCATCGGCGGTAACCCAGTTGCGCAATTTGGCGCTTTCGCGCTGGAATTTGCCACCGCTTGAACTGGTGTCATACCACTTGTCTTGCCACTGACCATCTACCAGCAAACCCATGCTTCTACTCCCTGAACTTCAACAACGAAACCTTACCTTAACAAAGCATGGGCTTACAGTTGTTCAATATTCTTGAAGGTGTCGGCCACTTTTTGCCGAAGTGCAGTGCGTTGCGCATCGTCCAGCCGTGCAATGTTTTTGGCCATCAAACCAGTGCGCGGGTTGGCTGACAGCATTTTTTCGTGCTGATCCAGAAAACCCCAGTACAGCGTGGTGAACGGGCAGGCCTGTTCACCGGTTTTCTCAGCCGGGTTGTACTTGCAACCGGTGCAATAGTTGCTCATGCGCTTGATGTAAGCGCCCGATGCAATGTAAGGCTTGCTGGTGAACCGCCCGCCATTGGCAAACAGCGCCATGCCGGCCACATTCGGCAGTTCAACCCATTCCACAGCATCCACATACACCGCCAAGAACCAGTCTTCGACCTGCTGTGGCACAAGCCCCGCCAGCAGGGCAAAGTTGCCGATCACCATCAGGCGTTGAATGTGGTGCGCATAACCGTAGTCCAGCGTTTGACCAATCGAATCTTTCAGGCAATTCATGTGGGTATTGCCAGTCCAGAACCATTTGGGCAGATCAAGTTTGGCTTGCAAATAATTGTCTTCACGCATCTTGGGCATGTCCAGCCAATACACCCCGCGCATGAATTCACGCCAACCCAGAATTTGGCGAATGAACCCTTCTGCACTGGCCACATCCACTTTGCCAGCGCGATAGGCCGCTTCTGCTTTTTGTATCACCTCGAGCGGATGTAACAAATGCAGATTGATTGAACTGGAAACAAGCGAGTGCCAACCGAACGGCGTGTTGGTCCACATGGCGTCCTGATAGGTGCCAAAGTTGGCGAACCGGTTCTCGATGAAACCATCGAGCGCCTGCAAAGCCTGTGCGCGTGTGACTGGCCATGCGAAATTTTTAAGCGTACCGGGATGATCCGGGAAATTTTCTTCAACCTCAGCGAACACCGCTTGCGTTATTTCATCGGGTTCAAAAAATGCAGGGGGTGTAATATCGCCGGGGCCGGCTTTGGGAAATGCACTGCGATTGTCTGCATCAAAATTCCACTTGCCGCCAGCAGGCTCGGCACCCTCCATCAACACACCGGTGCGCTTGCGCATTTCGCGATAAAAATACTCCATGCGCATTTGTTTGTAGCCACTGGCCCACTTTGCAAATTCCGACCGACTGCACAAATAATGTGTGTCTTCAAGTAGTCGCAACTTCAGATTTTCCGACTTCGCAAACTTCAAAAATTCTTGTTCCAGGCGCCACTCACCTGGCTCGGCCATATCAATGCTGGTGTACCCGTGCTGTTTGCACAGATTTGCAACTTCAGTGGTCAAGTTGTTTGGGCCCGTGTCGCGCAAGCTGCGGTAATGCACGGTGTAACCCGCCTTGCGCAATTCTTCTGCAAAATGGCGCATGGCACTGAGAAACAAAGCGACTCGCACTTTGTGAACCCACACCACAGTGGATTCAACAGGTGACTCCACCATGAGTATGTCTGCTGATTTCGGGGGGTTGGCCAGAAGTGCGGGGTTGTTAAGGTCGAGTTGATCGCCCAACACAACCACGGCTTTGGTTTTGCTGCTCATGCTATTTACTGCCTGCTTATTTGCTGCCCGCTCTGGGCGCCGCCTTGCGGCAGGCCTCTGAGCAATATTTTACGTCATCCCAATTCTTGGCCCAACTTTTGCGCCAGGTCATTTCCTTCCCGCACACGGTGCAAAGCTTGCTGGGCAAATAAGATTTATTGCCTTTGAAAGACCGCTTATCCGGCACGGAAATTAATTCTGATTGAATTTGTTGCGCAGTCGCCAGTCTGCAATTGATTCACTGATGGACTCCAGGCTGGACAACAACACGAAATCTTCAGAAGGCTTTTTACGCAATGCTGTAGAAGAGCCACCACACCAAATTTCAACCATCGGAGGCAATTTTTCACGCAACTCGGCCACTGCTTCCAGCACTGCGGGCGAACTTTGAATAACAGAGAATGACAGGGCCACAATATTGATGTTCTGCGCGCGCGAGGCCAACACAATGTCGTAAATCGGGGTTTGAGTGCCCAAAGAAATACACTGTGCGCCCTCCATGGAAAAAATGCACTCAGCCATCAGCAATCCCAAACCATGTAATTCGTTGGGCAGTGTGGTCAGCAACACGCGCGGGCCTTTGCGTGTGGACGGAATGGTGTTCAAGGCATTGCGCAACACCACCTGAATGGTTTCGGTGTAGATGTGCTCTTCAAAAATTTCAAAATAACCACGCGCCCAGGCATCGCCCACCATTGCGTTCATGGGTGCAACCACCTCTACCACGAAACGATGCAGCCCCATCGTCAGCGCAAGGCGCGACATGGTTTGGCGGAATTCTTCGGCATCGTGCCGCTTGATCAGTTCCATGTAACTGTTCAGCTCATCCAGGCTGTCAGGCGCCACATTCATGCGCGACCCCGCACTGCTGACCTCGGCCAGTTTCACCAACTCATCAATGCTCAACCCGATGATTTTTCCTGGGCGATGCCCACCATCGAGCAGGCGCTTGATGACTCGCAGTTTTTCAACCTGATCAATGGAATAAATGCGCTCGCCGAAAGAATCACGGCCAGGCTGCGGGAAGTTATAGCGTTTTTCCCAAACACGCAGGGTGTCCTTGGGCAAGCCGGTATCCCGCTCGACTGCTGCAATTGAAAATGAGGGTTGACTTAAATCTGCACGCTCATTCATACCTGAACCTGACCACGGTGAAACTTCAACATCTTTGTTTTTGTCCTAGACAAATTGACTTGCCACTCTGAACGAATAATAATGGAACTCAAAGCCTGATTACTAATCAAATTAGCATATTGGCTGAGATTTCACCACACATATAGAGACATTCAAGTGGATAAAGCGCATTGTAAAGACAAGCATCTGTCTAGTCCAGTCCGGGTAAACCTTGGGGAACGGGTTCTGGCCGGAATGATCGCGCTGCTTGGCTTGGTGTTGTGGAACTCTGCGCAGGCAAAGCCTGGCGAGCAATGTCCCGCTGTGCTGAATCACGAATTTCCAAGACTTCAAGACGAGAAAACGATTTCCCTTTGTGACTTCAAGGGACAAGTACTACTGGTGGTGAATACAGCGAGTTTCTGCGGTTTCACCAACCAATATGAAGAACTGGAGAAAGTACACAGCCAGTACAAATCCAAAGGCTTCAGTGTGGTGGGCTTTCCATCCAGCGACTTTGGCAATCAGGAATACAAATCGAACAAGGAAATTGCGGCTTTTTGCAACAACACATTCGGAGTGAAATTTCCAATGTTTGCAAAAACCGTGGTGAAAGGGGATTCGGCCAACCCCTTGTACAAGCAATTGGCCAAAGCCAGCGGAGAACAACCTGGCTGGAATTTTCACAAGTACCTGATCAATCGCAAGGGCGAAGTGGTTGGCACCTTCAAAAGCGGTGTTTCACCCACCAGCCCCCAGATAACCCAGGCAATTCGCCGTGCACTCGATGCACATCCAATCACAGAGCAGTAATTATTATTGGAGCGCTTCTTCATGAATGCACCGGACGGACTTTTTTTACCTGACGAACAATCACGCGCGGACAAGCGCAACATTGCCATTCAACGCGTTGGGGTGCGCGCGATCAAACACCCGATCATTGTGGAAACACTGGAAGGCCCTCAACCATCTGTGGCCACCATCGACATGTCAGTGTTTCTGCCCAGCGATGTGAAAGGCACGCACATGTCGCGTTTCCTTGAAATTCTTCAAACCCAGGAAAGCGCCCTCACGCCGGTGGGCATGAAACAAATGATGCGGGACATGCTTCAACGCCTGGACTCCAACGCCGGCACCATCACCATGAAGTTTCCCTACTTCGTGCGCAAGGTTGCACCCGTGTCGGGTGTCGCCAGCTTGCTGGACTATGAGGTGACCCTGGAAGCGGACAACAATGGCGACAAAAACACGGATGTGTTTATGACCGTGGTGGTGCCTGTGACCAGCCTGTGCCCCTGCTCCAAGAAAATTTCCGAGTATGGCGCGCACAACCAACGCAGCCACATCACGATTCGCGCCCTGGTGGCCGATGGCATCGCTGTCGAAGAATTGATTCGCATGGCTGAAGAATCGGCTTCTTGCGAACTGTGGGGCTTGCTCAAGCGCCCAGACGAAAAATATGTCACCGAGCGCGCTTACGACAACCCGAAATTTGTTGAAGACCTGGTTCGTGATGTTGCCATTCGCCTGAGGGCCAGCAAAAAGGTTTTGGCTTACAAGATTGAAAGTGAAAACTTTGAATCGATCCACAATCACTCAGCAGTTGCATGGATTGAAGAAGACAAACGCAAACAAAATTAGTCGGTAACCTGGCTCTGGCTCGAAAAGCCAGAGTCAATTTCACTTACTGCAGTAAATAAAAGGTTAGGATGCTGGTGAATACCCTTGCTTTTTTTAACCCTGAGTATACATGATCAAGAATTCAAAAGAATTACTGCCCAAAGTCGCCATTGTGGGTGGAGGAATTTCTGGCCTTACCGCCGCTTATGCCCTGCGCGAACATGCACACACGACGTTGTTTGAAGCCAATGATTATATTGGGGGCCACACCAACACCGTAGACATTGAAGTCGAGGGAAAACAGGTTGCCGTAGACACTGGCTTTTTGGTGTACAACGAGCGCACCTACCCCAACCTGATTCGCCTGTTTGATGAACTTGCGGTAGAAACCGTGGAATCGGACATGTCCTTTTCAGTGTGTTTGCCGGAGTTGAATATTGAATGGGCAGGCACGAACCTGAACACTGTATTTGCGCAGCGCCGAAATTTGTTGCGCCCGCGTTTTATTCGCATGTTGCTGGATATTTTGCGCTTCAACAAAGAAGCCACTGCGATGGTGGCCGACTCTGGCCGGGCAGCACTCTTTCAAAGCAAAGCGAAAATGCAGTTGGGCGACTACCTGATCGAGGAAAAATACAGTGCAGAGTTCCGCGACTGGTATTTGATTCCCATGGCTGCGGCCATTTGGTCTTGCCCCAGCGAGCAGATGCTGGCGTTCCCTCTGGCCACATTCATTCAGTTTTGTCACAACCACGGTTTGCTGCAAGTTAATGACCGGCCCAAGTGGTTCACTGTGAAAAACGGTGCGCGCAATTACGTGCAAAAAATATTGCCTTTCGTCGACGAAGTGCACCACAGCACCCCTGTGCTGGAAGTCAATTCCACAGGTGCAAAACCGATCGTAAAAACCAAACTGGGCGACCTGGAATTTGACCATGTAATAATGGCATGCCACAGCGATGAAGCACTGGGCATGCTCAAGGGCAACGACCTGCAAAAAAACCAGCTTGAACACATTAAATACCAACCCAATGTGGCCTTCTTGCACACAGATGTGAAACTGATGCCCAAAACCCGCAGCACTTGGTCATCCTGGAACTACTTGAGCGACGTGTTAAATCCCCAACCCAGTGTGTCGGTAACCTACTGGAGCAATCTGCTTCAACCTTTGCCAGTGAAAAAACCGATTTTCGTGACGCTGAACCCGATTATCCAGCCTGATGCAAAGCAGGTATTCCGGGAAATTCATTATTCCCACCCCGTGTTTGACGTGCCAGCGGTTCAGGCTCAACAGGCCCTGGCCGAACTTCAGGGCTTGAACAATGTCTATTTGGCAGGTGCGTGGATGAAATACGGCTTTCACGAAGACGGGCATACCTCAGGCTTGAACGCCGCACGCGCGGTGATCGACAAGTTGGCAAAAACCAGACAAAAGGCGGCTTGATGGCGCAGGGGCGTTTTCAACTCAATGAAGTAAAACTGGCCTGGGGCTTGGTGAAACATCACCGGGCGCTTCCCAAAGCCAACGGGTTTACCACGGGCGCCTGTTTTGTACGCCTTGTTTTCTCGACGCAATCCAATTCAACACCCACGCATTCCTACCCGGTGATTGACGGCAAAGGCTTGGTGTCGGTTTCGGCACGCAATTACGGGTTTGAGCCACACACCTTAGGCTTCCCCGAGTTTGTTCCCGAGTTGGTACACAAGGTGGAACAGGAAACGGGTATGGCACTGCAAGGCCAAGTGCATTTGCACACCTTCCCCAAGGTGTTGGGCTATGTGTTCAACCCAGTCAGTTTTTGGTATTTCCACGATGAGGCGCAACAGTGCCGCGCTGTCATGTGTGAAGTGAACAACACCTTTGGTGAAAGACACTTTTACTTGCTAACTGCCCCGGAAAGCCAGGCTCCACTGACGAAAGGCATGTTGCTGCATGCTCGCAAAGAATTTCATGTGTCGCCTTTTTTCCCGGTGTCAGGGCGCTATGAGTTCAGGTTTGTGAGCAGCACAGACCGCACAATGGCTCGCATTAATTACTTTGAAGGATCGGTTCAACAGCTTAGCACCAGCGTGAGCGGAGAACTGATGCATCCAAGCACCCTGCTTTGGGGTAAAACCTTATTGAAATACGGCTGGTTTACATTGGCCGTGATCGCAAAAATTCATTGGCAAGCAGTGAAACTTCTATTCAAAGGCGCGAAGTTTCATGGCAAGCCAGCCCCGCCCCGTCAAACAATTACGCAGACTGAACTCGAAGCATGACTCAAGCCATTACTTTTTCCCAGTTCCAACTGCCCAGCCACGCACCATCGTCGGCCCAGTGGACCCTGAAATTGCTGACCAAACTGAAGAAAGGCCGGCTGGAGATTGTGACTCCCGAAGGCGTCCACTTACTGTTTGGGGGTGAGGAAGACCAACCCAGCGCGAAAATCAAGTTGAACTCGTGGGCTGTGTGCCAAAGAGCCTTGAAAGCTGGGGATATCGGCTTTGCTGAAGCCTACATCGCGGGCGAATGGGAAACTCAGGATATAGCCTCTATTCTTGGCGTGTTTCTGGAAAACCGCAAAGCTGTTGAAACAGTTATTTATGGCAGTTTTCTGGGCAGTATTGCTTACAAAATCAAACATCTGCTGAATCGCAACACCAAGGCACAGGCCAAGAAAAACATTCATGCCCATTACGATTTGGGCAATCCGTTTTACCAGTTGTGGCTCGACCCGACCATGACCTACTCAAGCGCACTGTTTGATGGTGACACCAGCTTGAGCCTGGAGCAGGCGCAACACGCCAAGTACCAGGCCATGCTCAACTACCTGACCCCCAAGTCCGGGGAGCAGGTTTTGGAAATTGGTTGTGGTTGGGGTGGTTTTGCCGAGAAAGCCTGTGCGGCAGGCGCCAACCTGGTGGGCCTGACCTTGTCGACCGAACAACTGGCTTATGCCAAAGCGCGGTTGGCCAAACAGGGTTTTGCAGATCAAGCTGACTTCCGTCTGCAGGATTACCGGGACTGCCGTGGCCAATTTGACCACATTGCCTCAATTGAAATGTTTGAAGCCGTGGGTGAAGAATATTGGCCAGCCTACTTTCAATCAGTGAATCGTCTACTGAAGAAGGGTGGCAAGGCAGCCATTCAAACGATTGTGATTCAAGACGAGTTGTTTGACCGTTACCGCAAAGGTACCGATTTTATCCAGCAATATATTTTCCCGGGTGGCATGTTGCCCTCACCTGCCAAATTCAGGGCCATGGCAGAGAAGCATGGTTTGCGCGTGGTGTCGGAAAAAGCCTTTGGAAAAGACTATGCTGAAACATTGCGCCGCTGGCGAGAACAATTCATGAAAACGCTTAAACAGGTTAAAAACCAGGGCTTCGACGATCCATTCATTCGCACTTGGGAATTTTACCTGGCCTACTGCGAAGCAGGGTTTGAATACGAGAGCACCGATGTCATTCAGTTTTACCTCGAGAAGGTGGAGAATCAATGAAGTTGTTTCCGGCTCAGTTTATTCAACGCGCGCTGTTGTGCCTGGCCCTGCTGGGCACTGCGCCCTTGGCGCTGGCCAACAGCAACCTGAACCCGCCGCCGAAACAGGTCACACAAACCATTGAGAATGCGAAGCTGATGGGCTACGGCACGCTGCGCTGGTTTGGTTTGCGCGTGTATGACGGGCAACTGTGGTCCAACACCGACCCGGAAGGCTTTAACTACAAACGTGACCCTGCATGGCTGGAACTGAAATACGCCCGCGATTTTGAAGGCAGCGATATTGCCGAGCGCAGCATTGATGAAATGGAAGAAATTGGTGCGGGCACTGAGGTTCAGCGCCAGGGTTGGCTGGTGAAGCTAAATGAAATTTTTCCAGACGTCAAAAAAGGCCACACCTTGAGTGCCTTGTTTACACCGGGCAAAGGGGTTCAGTTTTTTCGCAATGGCTTGCCTTTGGCCAAAGTGGACGACCCCGAGCTGGCCGAAGCCTTTATGGGTATTTGGCTGGATCCAAAAACTTCAGCGCCTGAAATGCGCCGCGAATTGATCGGCTTAAAACGCTGATACGGCTGCGCCGACATGATCCAACCGCCCCGCACCAGCGCCAAAGACCTGCTGAATTACGGCCTTCTGGGCTGGGCCCTGGGCGCCGTGGCTGTGCCCATCTACATTCAGGTGCCCTACCTGTACTCCCGCATTTACGAAGTGCCATCCGCATGGGTGGGTGTTATCTTGCTGCTGTCACGGTTACTGGATGCTGTACTCGACCCCGCAATTGGCCTGTGGGTAGACCGCCGAAGTGGTCAGGGAAACCGCTACGCCTTGCCCTTGTTGCTGGCGGTGCCTTTGTTGTTATTGGGCATGGCGGGTGTATTTTTCCCGCTGGGAAGCACACCCACTGAATATGCGGCCAGCCTCATGGTCAGTTTGATTGTGGTACATCTTGGCTACAGCTTTGCCAGCATTGCTTACCAGGCCTGGGGGGCTGAACTGGGCCACACCGACAAAGAACGCTCTACTTATGTGGCAGTGCGTGAAGGCGTAGGCATTCTGGGTGTGGTGTTTGCCGTGTCGCTGGCACTTGAAACGAATGCAGGACTGATCTTCACGGTGTTCGCCGTGATGCTGGTGCTGGGTATGTTTTTGTTGCTGAAGTATTCGCCACAACCCGACCGAACAGCTCAACAGGGTTTTCAGCACACTGCCAACCCATTGGCTCAAACATTCAACAATGCGCAAGCCAGCGTGGCCGCTGCGATTCGCAAAGGCTTTGCCGACATCGTGCAACCGTTGCGCCGACAAAACTTCCGCAAGTTAATGGGAGTATTTTTGTGCAACGGGTTGGCCGCTGCACTGCCGGCCACGCTGGTGCCTTTTTACATGCGCGACCGCCTGGGCTTGGGCGATTCTGATCAATGGGTGCTGGCTGTTTACTTTTTGGTTGGCGCAGCGTCCACGGTATTCTGGGTGTGGCTGGCCAGCAAAATTGGTCTGGCGCGTTCTTGGTTGTTGGGCATGGTGCTGTCCATCCCCGCCTTCATCGTTGTGATTGCCTTGGGTGAAGGTGATCTGGCTGGCTATCTGTTTGTATGCATTGTCACTGGCTTCGCGTTGGGCGCCGATTTGTCGCTACCCGCAGCCTTGGTCGCCCGCTTGATCGAGGAAAACGGCGAGCGAGGCAAAACCGAAGGCACTTACTTTGGTCTTTGGAACTGGATCAACAAATTCAACCTGGCCTTGGCACCCAGCTTTGCACTGGGCACCTTGCAGTGGTTCAGCTATTCAGCGGACATGGCAAAAACCGAGTCTTATCAAAACATGGGTTTGCTGCAACAACTGGCCAACGACCCGCTGCTGTGGGTTTACGCCTTGGTGCCCTGTGCCCTGAAGTTGCTGGCCATTGTGTTGCTGGGCCGCAGTGGCCTGGCCAGCCTGAACCGAACAACAAGTAATACCGCAATTGGGAGTACAGCATGACTATCGCAAAGCAATGGGCAAAACAATGGGCACGCAAACTGCAACTGGGCTTCCTTGCCTTGGCTGGTGCGTTGATTTTAACCGCGTGCGCGAGCCCGCAACCCGCAGACTATGCACAGGAAAAACCGGTGCTTGACCTGAAAGAATATTTCAATGGCACCATTGATGCGTGGGGCGTGTTTCAGGACCGTTCTGGCAAAGTTGTCAAGCGTTTCACCGTGGTCATGAAATGCACCTGGGATGGCAATACTGGCGTACTGGATGAAGACTTTGTTTACTCCGATGGCACCACCCAAAAACGGGTGTGGACATTGAAGAAAGACGGTAACAAGTACACCGGCACCGCAGGCGACGTTCTGGGGCAAGCCAACGGTGAAACTTCTGGCAACGCATTTCAGTGGAAGTACACCATGCTGCTGCCAGTCGATGGCACCACCTACGAAGTGCAGTTCGATGACTGGATGTACCAGATGGACGACAAGGTGATGCTGAACCGGGCCACCATGAGTAAATTTGGCATCGAATTGGGCGAAGTGCTGTTGAGCTTTCGCAAACGAGATTAAGAAGGAACCCGCATGAGCTTTAACCCGAAACTGACCCAGTGGAAAAACAAGCGGGTGTGGCTGGTGGGCGCGTCCACCGGTATTGGCGAGGCCTTGGCACGTCAGCTGGACCAGCTGGGTTGCAAACAAATGTTGTCGGCGCGCAGTGCCGACAAACTAACCACACTGGCAGGTGAGCTGCAACACGCCACCGCCCTGCCCCTGGATATTACCCAGCAAGCCGCAGTGAAAACGGCTTTCGACAATGTCATGGCCGCTTGGGGTGGTGTGGATTTGATCGTGCTAATGGCAGGCACTTACTCGGAGATGTCGGTTGCTGAATTCGACATTGAAAAGGTAAAACAACAAATTGATGTCAACCTGAACGGCACCATGTATGTGCTGGCCAATGCACTACCCAAGCTGCTTGAACAGAAGTCGGGGCACCTGGCCATCGTCTCGAGTGTGGCGGGTTATCGGGGTTTGCCAAACTCACTGGCCTATGGCCCCACCAAGGCGGCATTGATCAATCTGGCCGAGGCCTTGCATGTGGAATTACAACCTCACCATGTGGGCGTGAGTGTGGTGAACCCAGGCTTTGTAGACACGCCGCTGACCCGTAAAAACACCTTTCCCATGCCATTTTTAATTACTGCAGAAAAAGCGGCACAGGAAATTATTACAGGGCTGGAAAAAGGTGAGTTCGAAATTCATTTCCCCAAAGCATTCACACGTACCCTGCGTACCTTGCGCATACTGCCTTATTCACTGTACTTTGCTGCAGTGCGCAAACTGACTGCGAACAAAAACAAAGCGGAACTGGGTCATGAGCAAAGCAAATAACACCGCCCACAAAACAGGTGGCCTGGCTCCGCTGGATCGTCAGCAGTTGTCCGAACCATTGCGCAGATTAATCGATTTTTTTGAGCACCTCACTGAGCAAACCGTGGCTGACATGCCCAGGTTTTACGCGGGTGACGCCTATTTCAAAGACCCGTTCAACGAAGTGAACCGGGTAGAAGACATCGCCCGTATTTTTGGCGAGATGTTCCATCAGGTGGACAACCCGCGCTTTGTAGTGCACACCGCGTTTCAATCGGGTCAACAAGTGTTCATGGCTTGGGACTTCCTGTTCGAGATGAAGCGCTTCAAGGTGGGGCAAGTGCAGTGCATCAAAGGATCGTCGCACCTGCAGTTGAACCAAAATGGCCTTGTGCAGTCACACAGGGACTATTGGGACACAGCTGAGGAGCTGTACGAGAAGATCCCGGTGCTGGGGGGACTGATGCGCTGGTTGAAAAAACAGGCAGGCTGAAAGCCTGAATTCGACCTGTTTCGGCGTACACATGTGCACATAAATGCCATGTGTCACCAAATCTTCATGCGCTTCATGACATGTCTTGTTAAAATCACAAAGTCGAATTTATTCAGTGAAGGTGGAGCAACATGTTGTATCCAGAGTTATTCAGGTCGTTGGAGTCCGTTCGTTGGAACATGGAAAAGGACATCAACTGGGATCAGTTTGATGCCTCCAAGTTGTCTGAAGAACAGGCCCAAACCATCAAAATGAACGCCATTACCGAGTGGTCGGCTTTGCCCGCTACCGAAATGTTTTTGCGTGATAACAAACACGACAGCGACTTCTCTGCCTTCATGTCCATTTGGTTTTTTGAGGAGCAAAAGCACTCACTGGTGTTGATGGAATATTTGCGCCGTTTCCGCCCCGACTTGCTGCCCACAGAAGAAGAGCTGCACGCTGTGCGCTTTGAATTTGACCCGGCACCACCCCTTGAAACACTGATGCTGCACTTCTGCGGCGAAATTCGATTGAACCATTGGTACCGCTGCGCCTCAGATTGGCATACAGAGCCGGTGATCAAGCAAATTTACAAAATCATTTCACATGACGAGGCACGTCACGGTGGTGCTTACCTGCGCTACATGAAAAAAGCCTTGGTCGAAGTGGGCGATGGTGCACGTGCTGCATTCAGTAAAATTGGCGTGCTCATGGCCTCGGCCCGTCGCACACAAAAACCATTGCACCCCACCAATTTGCATGTGAACAAAGACCTGTTCCCGAACGACACCGTACAAAGCCGCTTGCCCGATCCGGATTGGCTGGAAAACTGGCTGGATGGTCAAATTCGCTTTGACGCCGACTGGGAAAAGAAAGTGGTTGACCGCATTTTGCACAACATGAGCTTGCTGTTTGAACGCACTTTTGAATCGGTGCAGGACTTGAACCGCTACCGCAAGGAAGTCATGGCGCGTTTGGGCGCAACCGAACCGCCTGTTGGCAACGCAGCCTGATTAGATTGCACCATGACAACAACCGGAAAACCGGCACGCTTTGAAAAAAAAGTGTGCCACCCCAGCGAACTCGCTGAACGCGCACAGCAACTCAAAGGCCCCGTGGTTTTTACCAACGGGGTTTTTGATTTGTTGCACCGTGGGCATGTCACTTACCTGGACCAAGCCGCGCAAGAAGGCCAGAGCCTGATCGTGGCAGTCAATTCGGATGAATCCGTCAAACGCTTGGGCAAGGGACCAGACCGTCCCATCAACACCCAAGTGGATCGCATGCATGTACTGGCCGCGCTGGAGTGCGTAGCTTTGGTCACCTACTTCGAAGAAGACACGCCTTTGAATGCAATTCTGGCGGCGCGCCCGGATGTACTGGTAAAAGGTGGCGATTGGCCCGTTGAAAAGATGGTGGGGGCCAAAGAGGTGCAAGGCTGGGGAGGCACGGCACTGTCTATCGCGTTTGAGCACGAGCGCAGCACCACCGCCACGCTCGAGAAAATCCGCAAACTTTAAGGCTGCTGAACCGGTTGAACACCTGCCTGTGCAAATTGCTCAGGCAGACTGGCCACGTGCAATGTGGTGGTGGGAAAAGCAATTTCAGCGCCGTGCTGTTCAATAATTTCAGCGATTTTCAGCAACACGTCTTGCTTCACCTCGTGGTATTTCACCCAAATGGTAGTTTTCGTGAAGGTGTACACCATCAAGTTAACTCTTGAGTCTGCAAACTGATTCAAATTCACAATCAGGGTTTGATTGTCATCAATTTCGTCGTGCTCAATCAACATGCGCTTGACCGAATCAACAATACTGCGCACCTGTTGCAAATCCTCATAACGCACACCCACCGTTTCCTGAATTCGACGGTGCGTCATGCGCGACGGGTTTTCAAGTGAAATTATGCTGAAAGTGGCGTTGGGCACATACAGGGGGCGTTTGTCAAAGGTGCGTATGCGCGTGAGTCGCCAGCCGATGTGCTCTACGGTGCCTTCGATATTTTTGTCGGGTGAGCGTACCCAGTCACCCACTACAAACGGTCGATCCATGTACACAGTCAGACCACCAAAAAAATTCGCCAGTAAGTCTTTCGCAGCAAAACCCACTGCAATACCACCCACTCCGCCGAATGCAAGTACACCCGAAATACTGAACCCCAGATTTTGAAGAATCACCAAGGCAGCAGTGATGATGATGGAGGCGCGAAGCAGTTTGCCGATGGCGCTGGCCGTGGTGGCGTCGAGCGGTTCTTTGACCCGGTCCGGACTTTGCAGGGCAAGCTCGAATCGCTTGGCCAGACCAAACAGGAACCAGGTGATCAACACAATGACACCCACCCTGCGAACTGGGTCGATGAATTCAAAGATTTCCGCGTTGCTCGCGGTATGTGTGATTCTGGCAGCCCAGGAAATACCAAGTAACCAGATCAGAATCTTCAGTGGCTTACGGGCGCTTTCGAGGAACACATCGTCCCAGGGATTGTTTGATCTTTCAGCAAGTCGACCCAAGCGATTGAAAACCAAACCCACGGTGTAACTGACCAAAAGGGTCAGAAATACAACCATAAAAACCTGGTACACCCAAGTGTTGTAAGCAAACACTTTGCTGGGCACACCCAAGCTGACAAGCCATTCTTGCAGGCTGGAAAAATTCATGACTACTTTTTGTTGGTATCGAAAAGAAACAGTGTAGAGAACCTGAACAACAAAAATGCCCCCGAAGGAGCATTTTTGAACACTGCATTTTGAAAGACTGAATGAAACAGCAAATTACTTCTTGTCAGCCTTCAGCTTGCCGCCAGCTTTCACATCGGCTTTTACGTCTGCCTTGGCTTTCACGTCGGCGGCAGACTCAAGCTGACCTGTGCGCTTGCCCACTTCACCTTTGGCTTCAGAATGCAAGGCACCTGCTTCACTGCGCATTTCATCGCCCTGAGACTTGGCGCCTTTCACGGCCGCACTGGACTTGCCTTTCAAGTCAGCATTGGCGTTGGCATCGGCTTTGGCTTTGGCGTCTGCATTCAGAGAAACTCCGGGCACTTCAGCCTTTACGCCTACACCTGTGTTCACACCCAAGCCCACCGCCATGGCGGAAGCGGAAAACATCAGGGCACTGCTCAGTACGGCAAATTTCAAGGTATTTTTATTCATGGTTAAAGTCCCCTATTGAATGTTGTTTGGGAACACAAATAACGGTTATGTTCCTGGAGTGGTTGACGGCTTTTTCCAGAACTCGCTTTTGGCGACAGCCGGATCAGGATCGGGCCAAGCCAAGCCCATGCGCTCCAGTGTGCCCACCAAAATTTCAGCCACCAGCATGTTTCGAAAGCCTTTGTGATCGGCGGGAATAATCCACCAGGGTGCCTGCTTGGTACAGGTTTTTTCCAGAACCTGTTCGTAGGCATTGGCATACATGCTGTAGTTCTCGCCACAATGAAGATCTTTTTCAGTCAGCTTCCAGCGCTTGTCGGGCGTTTCCCAGCGTTCAATCATGCGTTGATGCTGTTCTTCACGGGAAATATTCAGGAATATTTTCAAGACCGTGGTTCCGGTTTCAACCAAGAGTCGTTCAAAGTCGTTCGCTTGGCGAATACGTTCATCGATCCAGGTGGCTGAGACATTGTCTTGAATGATCGGCATGATGATGCCGTCGTAATGTGAGCGGTTAAAAATCACCGATTGACCCGCGCCGGGCACGTGGGGATGAACACGCCACAAAAAATCATGAGCCGCTTCCTGCTCGGAAGGCTCTTTGAAAGACACCATACGCAAAGCCATGGGGTGCACTGAACGCATAATGGCACGGGCTGCACCGTCTTTGCCGGCGGTGTCCATGCCTTGAAGAATCACAAGCAGTTTGTGCTCACCTTGTGCATACAGACAGGTCAGCAGGTGGTTAAGGCGCTCCGACAATTGATCGACGCGCTCGTGCATATCTTCTTTGGAAGGCATGTCGCCATAACGCGTTGGCCATTGACGCAAGCGAACTGCCTTGCCGTTGACCATGCAGGCCTGGCCTAAGATTTCCCACTGACTCTCGGGCACCAAAGCATCAGGCAATACTTTTTCGGAGCGCTTGGTTTCCTTGCGTTTGGTGACTTTGGTTTCAGGTTTGTTGTCTGCTTTGGTCATGCTGATCCAGGTTGTGCTTGTTTTCCACGGACTTTTGAATCTCGAACCGCACTTGTTCAAATGATTGAGCACGAACATGACCGAATCCTTTCACCTGATTGAACAGGTCAAGAAGGTGATCGATCTGTTTGCTGTGCTGCAACATTGAAGGATTATTGTGCATCAGTTCTAACCAGGTTTCAAACCAAGTCACCAGTAAAGTCTGGTTTTTACGCTCTACACTCCCTTTAAATGGGTCAAATGCAGTGTTCCGCAAATGGCGTGAAGCGACCAATATTTTGAGCAATGGGTAAATCCATGGGCCCAGTTTTATTTTTTTCGGCCAGCTGCCGTGCCCTGCCAGCCACGTTGGAGCGAAGTGAAAGTACAACTTCGCACCCGGTTCAAATTGCGCCATGGTCTGTTCTTGCCACTCAGGGCTGGTGTGCAGGCGAGCCACTTCAAACTCGTCTTTGAAAGCCAGTAATTTGAAATAGGTGCTGCACAGGCGCATCCATTGGTGCTTCAAACCCTGAGAATCAAACATTGCGCGCAATGGCAACACTTTGGCGGCATAGCGCGCCGCCAGTTGCTCGTTTTGATAATTCGCTAACTCGGTTTGATAGCGGCTCAGTTTGTCCTCATCACTTTCAAACTGACCACTGGGTGCAACATTCTTTTCCAGCATCTGCTCAAGCAAACCGGGCTTTGAGACCGCCACGCGGCCCGCATCAAAGGCCAACAGGTTTTCATTCACCTTCACGCCGTTCAACTCAATCGCCTTGCGCAGGGCTGCCAGCTGCAAAGGCAGGCAACCACGTTGCCAGGCGGCGCCCAGCAGCAGTGCATTGGCATACACGGTGTCGCCAAACAGTTTTTCGGCCAGCCATTGGGCACGAATCGATGTGTAACGTTGCCCTGGGTTATTCAAGGCCCCGGTTATGTCGGCATGCATTTGTTCAACCGGAGCGCACCAGTCGCGCTGAGTAATAAAATCGGCTGTCGGCTGTGTGTCGGTATTCACGATTGCAAAAGCCTGGCTGTTGAGCAGCTCCAGCGTTTTTTCATGGGCCGACACCACCAGGTCGCCGCCAATCATCAAGTCGGCCTCACCCACAGGAATTCTGGACGAGGCCAGGGTGTGACCCGCTGGGGCAAACTGCACATGAGAAAACACGGCACCGCCCTTTTGCGCCAAACCAGCCATGTCCAGCGCCAAGGCCTCCATACCCTGCAAATGAGCAGCCATGCCCAGCCATGCGCCAATGGTGACTACACCAGTGCCGCCCACGCCATTGATCAAAACAGCATAACGTTGATCCAGTTCATCGGGATGAATGTGATATTGCGGCTCAGCAAGACTTTCGCAAACTTTGACAAGCGCACTGTGATGCGTCGAAACATCCGGCTTTCGCAATTCACCACCCTCCACCGTCACCAGGCTTGGGCAAAGCCCCTCAAGGCAACTGTAGTCTTTGTTGCAGGTGGATTGATTGATCGTGCGCTTAACGCCCCAGGGCGTTGATACAGGTTCGATCGACAAACAATTGGAATGTTTGGAACAGTCGCCACAACCCTCGCACACACGCGGGTTGATCAACACGCGCTTGGCCGGGTTCGGAAATTGCAATTGGCCCGTGACCGGATCAGTGCGCTTGCGCCTTCGGCGTTTTTCCGAGGCGCAGGTTTGCTCATAAATCAGCACTGTGGTGCCCTGGATTTCACGCAGCAATCTTTGAACGGTGTCCATGTCGCGGCGGTGAAACACTTCAGTGCCCTCGGCCTTCGGGTCGTTTGGCAAGTTGCGCAAGTGCAATGCAGGGTTGTCACTGACCACCACAATTTTGGCCACGCCCTCAGCAGCGAGTTGGCGGGTTAGTTGTGGCACGGTGAGTGTGCCATCCAGGTGTTGTCCGCCCGTCATGGCCACCGCATCGTTGTAAAGCAACTTGTAGGTGATATTCACACCCGCAGCAACGCTGGCGCGAATGGCCAAAATACCAGAGTGAAAATAAGTGCCATCACCCAGGTTGGCAAACACATGTTGAGTGTGCGTAAAAGGTGCCTGCCCAATCCAGGGCACACCCTCGCCGCCCATTTGTGTATAAGTTTGAGTATTCCGATCCATCCACACGGCCATGTAATGGCATCCAATACCAGCCATGGCACGGCTGCCTTCAGGCACTTTTGTCGAGGTGTTGTGCGGGCATCCTGAACAAAAATACGGTTTACGTTCCACGAGCAAATGTGCTGAATGCCCTACCTCATGGCTGTGCTCGATCGTGGCGATGCGATTGTCAATCAAGATTTTAATGTCAGCAGGCAACTGCATGTGCCGCAGGCGTTTTGCAATGGCCACGGCAATCAGGGCAGGATCGAGTTCGTAGTGACTGGGCAATAACCAGTTGCCTTGCGGCAAAGACCATTCTCCGCCCTCGCGACCATCCTCCGACAGTCTTTCGTCAAACTTGCCGTACACCTTGGGACGAACATCCTCACGCCATGCGTAAAGCTCCTCCTTGATTTGGTACTCCACGAACTGGCGCTTTTCCTCAATCACAAGAATTTCCTGCAAACCCCTGGAAAATTCACGGATACCCACCGCATCAAGTGGCCATACCATGCCCACCTTGTACACCCGCAATCCGATTTCGGTGCAACGCTGCGGGTTCAACCCCAAATCGCTCAGGGCCTGCAAAGTGTCCTGAAACGCTTTGCCTGTGGCCACAATACCGAAGCGGGCGACGGGCGAATCAATCACTGTTTTGTTGATGCCGTTGGCCCTGCAAAAAGCAAGCGCTGCATACAATTTGTGATCGATCAAACGGGCTTCCTGGGCCAAAGCAGTGTCGGGCCAGCGAATGTTCAAACCGCCTTCAGGCATCGTGAAATCGCCGGGTAACTCAAACTGGTATCGCTTGGGATCAATATCAACTGTCGCCGAGCACTCCACCACATCGGCCACTGCCTTCATGCCAACCCACACGCCGGCATAGCGACTCATCGCGTAGCCCAGTACACCGAAGTCGAGAATTTCCTGCACATTGCTTGGAAACAGCACCGGGATCATCGCGGCTTTCAACACATGGTCAGACTGATGAGGCAAGGTGGAGCTTTTCGCGGCGTGGTCATCACCCGCCACCAGCAACACGCCACCGTGTTTGGAGGTGCCTGCTGCGTTGGCATGTTTGAACACATCCAGGCTTCGGTCCACACCCGGCCCTTTGCCATACCAAAGGCCAAAAACACCATCGACGGTTGCGCCTTGGAACAGGTTAAGTTGTTGACTGCCCCACACGGCGGTGGCGGCGAGGTCTTCATTCACACCGGCCTGAAAGTGAATGTTTGCAGGCTTCAAAAATTGTTGTGCCGCCCAAAATGCCTGGTCCACTCCGCCAAGGGGTGACCCTCGATAACCCGACACGAATCCGCCTGTGTTCAAGCCATTCATGCGATCCAGCTGTGACTGAAGCAACATGAGTCGCACCAGGGCTTGCGTGCCCGTCAGGTAAATTTTTCCTTGGGAGAGGGTGTATTTGTCACTGAGCGTGACTGCGCGGTACAGCGGGTACTGAGGGGCATTCATGACCACTTTCCTCCACGAAACGGATGAGTTTCTGCGAGTGCGAGGTGCCTTGTACTGTTCGAGTGTTACACAGAGCCCGCGAGCGTTCAAGCCCCTTGGTCGGGTTGAATGTCTTTCACATTGTCCACGTTGAACATTTCCTCTGGCCTTGGGTAACTTTTCTTGGTTTTGCGGGCTGGCAATTTTTCACCAGAAAACATTTCAACCGCAGTGCGCGCAACTTCTTTGGTATCCAGCGCAGCATAGGCAGACACAACAGCTGCGCCAGCCAGAGGCACAATTCGGGATGCGGTGCGTTTGGCCACTCGCTCAAACACCACCTGCCCAATTTGTTTGGTGACCCGAATGGCCACATCACGGCTTCCACTGCGAGTGAAACGATCGATCAAGTCAAGCACAGACTTGCCTGTTTTCTCTTCATGCTCCAAGGGAATTGATCGTTCATACTCACGCACAGCCGTTCCCGCAACATGGCTGAACAGGCACGTCATCAAATCTTGCTCAGTCAAAGGTTTTTTGTGACCAAACGCCACAGCGATGTCGGCCACCATTTGTGCCTGAATACGCCACACGATAATAAGGTCGGGCAACACGGTGAGCATGCCCAGGGGACCCACTGGCAAAGCCAGGCTACCCGACACAGCAGCGGCCTTCGCGCAGGCCTTCTGCGTAATTTCTTTTGAACGCTCATAGGGGCGTTTGGCTTTGCCTGGCTCTTTGGAAACGGGCACTCCACCGGTGACTAGACCGATTACGGCATGGAGGGGCCCCATTAGGGCTCTGGGTAAATTGGTCTTTTGCATGAATAATTCATCAAAGGCAAATTGTTTCTAATAGTACTACTCAACAAGTCACAGACTTGGTTTACTATCGTAACTCACAAGGAGTAATCAGTTTGGGGGTATTTCCCTAGGATTGCTGTGGTCCTTGGGGTCAAAATTGTGAATAGACGGTGCAATTCACGGTCTGATTGTGGTTTTGATCCATTTGGAGTACCCCTAATATGGGGGAATTCGACCTAGAGTTCGATGTTTTCACACAGGAGTGAATGTCATGAGCAAAGCAGCAAACAAGCAGTTGGTTTTGAAACGTAAAGAAGAAGGTGCCTCCTTGATCGAGTACGCAGTTATCGCGGCCTTGGTAGTAGCGCTGGCAGTGGCTGGTTTCATTACTTTGGGTGATGGCCTTACTCAAGCATTCGAGGACATAAGAGACACCTTAATTACTCCCCCATCCCCTGGTGGTGGTGCTAGCTAAATAAGCATGGACACTACGCGTCGTCTTGCCGGCGAGGTTTTTGCGCCACGCTCCAAGCAACGTGGGGCCCAGCTTGTTGAATTGGCTTTGATGTTACCTGTTGTACTCACGGTCATTTTCGCCATCATCGGTTACAGCCTGTTGTTCATGGTGCAACACACGCTTAGCTCAGCCGTATCCCAGGCTGCGCGAAGCGTGGCTGTTGCGGGTAGTACTGCCGATCCGGAAGCTGCGGCCAGGCAATTGTTGTTGAATTCCCTGCCCAGCGCGATGTACCCGGCAGGCTTCAGTTTTTCAACCGACCAATTGGCCGGTGCAGCAGATTGTGGCAACGCCTTGGGTGCAGGTACAAACCCTGCCCTGAGTTGCCTGGAATTTCGAGGGTTTTTCAATACCGCCGAGAATCCGTTTTTGTCCAACATTCCTTTTGCAGATACTTTTTTTCCAGAACAACTCAGCGCCAGCGCTGTAGTTCTGTACCAGAACACCGACGCACTGTAATTTCTTCCGGGAGCCCTTCGCGACATGTCAGGAAAAACAAAAATACTCGCACTGCTGCTATTGGGAATCGGATTGATTTTCATGGTCATGGCTTTTCTATCCGGCCAAAACGTGAAGAAAGGTGGGGAAGCCATCAAAACCGTACTCGAGCGTTTTCCGGTGGTAGTCAGCACCACAGAAATTCAATTCGGCAAGCCTGTTACCCCCGAGATGCTGAAGGTTGAAAAATTTGCGATTGCCCCCAGTGGTGCCTTCACCGACATTGGCGATGTAATCGGCAAAAAACCTTTGTTCAACATTGGCAAAGGTTTGCCAGTGACCAATCAATACTTTGAATCTGGCGCCGTGGCTGCTGAAGTGCGTGAAGGCTACCGTGCCTTTGCCTTGCGCCTGGATGAAAACAACGTGGCCACCGCCAAAATAAAGGCAGGTGACTATGTTGATGTGTTCTCGATTTTCAAATCCAACAGCCGGGATATTGAAGAAACAATTTCTCGATTGATCATGCCCAAGCTTCGCGTGCTGTCGGTGGGTTCACAACTGGTGAATGCGCCAGAAACAACGAATGCCGCCAATGACAAAGATGTCAACAATCGCCCTGTGCGCTTGAAAGCCATGATGGTTGAAGTACCCACTGGCGACATCAACACCTTGGCCATTGCGCAAACCCAAGGCGAGTTGTTTGTGGTGTTGCGCAGCCCAGAGGAAGAGGAACTTCCTGACATGAGCAAGTACCCTCAACCGGACACCGTACTGAAGCCGCTTCCGGTCAAGGGGCCTGATGGCAAAGTACTAAAAGTGCAACCACCGATTGAACTAAGCCCAAGTGACAAAGCATTTGCGGGAACGTCGTTGGGCAACACAGTGCTGCCTGGTAGCGGCAACACAAAAGACAACAAAAAACCCGCGCAAACTACCCAACGCACGGCCGAACCGGCCACTGTTGAAGTAATTCGCGGCGGAGAAACAACCCGGGAAACAGCGCGATGAACAAGAACAACATCACTTTGAAAAGCGTGGTTGCAGCAATTTCATTGGTGGCCTGCGCAGGGCTAATCAGCCCCCAGATGGCTGTGGGGCAAACGCCTGCTGCACCCAGCAGCGCAGCACCTTTTGTGCTCACCTTGAGCACTGGTTTTCAAAAAGTCATCAGCTTGCCAGGTATACCGGCACGGGTGTCTATTGGAGATCCCACCATTGCCTCAGTCACCGTACTCAAACCCACTGACCGCGGCGGCAAGAATGCAGGCGTGCTGGTCACTGGTTTGAAAACAGGTTCCACGTCGCTGTTGATTTGGGACCGCGGTGCCAGCATGGCTCGCGTGATTACCGTGGCAGTGACCGGCAAGGCAGCCGAAACCATTTCAACCCTGAAAGACTTGAATCTTGAAACCGAAGGACAAGTGTTGAAACTGTCGGGGTCAACCCCCAACGTAAGCACCTATCAGCAGGCGCGAGAAAGCTTGATTAAACCGGGCAGTGACGGCAAACCTGCCGAACTGATCGACCAAGCCACCATACAAACATCGGGCACCGTTCAAGTAGATGTAAAGGTGGTGGAATTCACCCGCAGTGAACTTCAGAGACTTGGCATCAATTTGACCGGCCAATTCAACGGAGGAGAGTTCACCTATCAAATAGCAAACCCCGGCGCTTCAGGCGGCTCAGTTGCCAATGCATTTGGATTAACGTTAAGCAACCTGGCTGGCGACCTGACCGCGAATTTGAACATTCTTCAAGCCGACGGTTACGCCAAAGTTCTCGCCGAACCTTCGTTGATTGCCCAATCGGGTCAGGATGCGTCCTTTCTGGCGGGTGGCGAGATCCCAATTCCAGTGCCCTCCGGCAATGGCACCATCGGCATTGAGTACAAAAAATTTGGTGTGGGCTTAAGCTTCACACCTACCATTTTGTCGAACAAAACAATCGCTTTGAGAGTATCGCCCGAAGTCAGCGATCTCGACTTCTCTCGCGGCACCTCCATTCAAGGTGTGCTGGTTCCCGCCATTTTGACGCGCCGTGCAAGCACCACGGTTGAATTGGGCGAAAATCAAAGCTTCGTCATCGGTGGCTTGATCAGTCGAAACATTATCGCAAACGCCAACCGGGTGCCCTGGTTGTCTGAAATTCCGATTCTGGGTGCCTTCTTCAAGGGCAACACCTACAGCCGGGAAGACAAAGAATTGCTGATTATTGTGACACCGCGATTTGTAAAACCCCGTGCAGCAGACGCACCCGCTTTGGCCCTTCCAGGTCAAAACGTAGGTATGCGCCCGCGCAGCGTGTGGGGCCAACTCTTCCTGCCTTCCGCACAAGAGCCTGTTCCTGGCTTCACCACCAATTAAGGGGAATTCGCGATGCAACAAAGCATGCCCCGAATATTGTTCATCAGCGGGTCTGACGCCAACTGGCTTTGGCTGTCAGACGCAGTGGGCGACCGTTTCATGTTGGTGCGCGAATCGGGCACCTTCAGTGAAATTACCAAACGCGTGGGCCTGGTATCGCCCAGCATGGCCGTGGTGGATTACTCTCCCCAAGTGGGCCTGGACGCCAGCCTGATCGTGAAAGAACTGCGCGAGCTGGCCCCCGACCTGCCTGTTGTGGCCATGGGTTCAAAAGACTCGACTGAAGATGTGGTCAATGCGCTGAGATCGGGTGTGAAAGACTTTTTGAGCCTCGACTCCAGCGCTGGCGAAGTCACAAAAATTCTGACAGGCGTGGTTGAAAAAGCGCCCAAACAAAGCAACGAGCGCAAGGGCTACGCCTTGGTGGTGTTGGGCGGACGGCAAGGCGTAGGCTCCACAACGCTTGCAGTCAACCTGGCAGTGCAGCTGGCCAAACAAAACAAAGACAGCACGTTGCTGCTGGATTTTGGTTTGCCTTTGGGCGATGGCCTGGTGCACTTGCCCGCCGAAGACAAACAGGGCGCCATGGACTTTGTGGAATGCGTGCGCAACCTGAAACGCTTTGATGCGACCCTGGCAAAAACGGCATTTCGCCGCAACAACGCTACCGGCGTGGCCATACTTTCACTGCCGCGAAACCTCGCAGACCTGCGTGATATCTCCGCATCTGATGCGTTGAAATTTCTGAACCTGATCAAATCATTTTTCGAGAATATCGTGATTGATTTGTGCGGGTTCTCGAACATTGAATTTGTGGCCAGCCTGCTGCGAAGCGCCGACGCCACCATGGTGCTGACACCACAGTCGGTGCCGGGCATTGTGACTGCCGCCGAATTGATCAAAAGCCTGAACGACAAGGGCATTGCGACCCAGACATTCGACCTGGTAGTTACGCCTTATCACAAAGATGTTGCGCTGGATGCAGAATCAATTGCCAAGAAACTGAACATTGAAACAGTACACACCCTGCCCGACCGACGCGCACCACTAATCAATGCGGTGAATGGCGGCCAGGTGCTGTCCGCAGCTGATTCAAAAGATCCCTATGCCAAAGCAGTGGCCCAGTTGCTCGACAAAGTGAATGCCAACCGCAAACACATGGACGGCCAAGGCGGCCTTGCCAGTACTTTCAAGAAATGGTTCAACAAATGAGTGAAATCATTTTCGGCCAGGAAGCGCCGCCCCCAAAACCCAAAGAACCTGAGCACGCCGAAGGTTCAGTGTCCAATGCTGCAAATGCCGTAGAAGACTTGCAGTTTGCCACCGCGAAAGTCAGCGAAATGGACTCTGCAGTGCTGGCCGATGTCAAAGAAATGGCCCATGAACACATTTTGGCCATCATCGAAAAGAAAGGCGCTACCTTTGCCAAAATGGACAACAGTGCCCTTGAAAAATTTATTCAAGGTGAAGTGCAAAGCCTGATTTATGGCAAGCAGATTCCATTGAATGACTCTGAAGTGGCCTTCGTGGCCGACTCGTTGTACAAGGAAATTGCGGGCTTTGGCCCACTGGAAGATTTGCTGGCTGACCCCAACGTTGAAGACGTGATGATCAACGGCTACAAGGACGTGTATGTGTCCAAAATGGGTCGTATGGAACGTGTTCAGGCTCGCTTTGTCGACAATGCACACCTGCTGCGAATTGTTCGCCGTATCCTGGCACCGCTGGGTCGCCGGCTTGATGAGTCCAGCCCCATGGTCGACGCCCGCCTGCCCGACGGCAGCCGGATCAACGTCATTATTTCCCCACTGGCCCGTGATGGCGTGGTGGTGTCCATTCGTAAATTCAGAAGCACCCCGCTGCGCGCTGAAGACCTGATGGGCTTGGGTACCTTTGATGCCCGTGTGTATGAATTGATGCAGGAAGCCGTTCGCAAACGCTGCAACCTGGTGGTGAGCGGTGCAACATCCACGGGTAAAACCTCCATGTTGAACGTATTGGCTGAATTTATTCCAGCCGGCGAACGTTTGATCACCATTGAAGACACGGCCGAATTGCAACTGAACCACCACCATGTGGTTCGACTTGAAAGCCGCCCGGGTGGTCACGAAGGTGCAGGTGCAATTTCAATTCGCGACTTGGTCAAAAACAGCTTGCGTATGCGTCCCGACCGCGTGGTGGTGGGCGAAGTACGCGGCGCCGAAGTGCTGGACATGCTACAGGCGATGAGCACGGGTCACGATGGATCCATGGGTACCATTCACGCCTCGACGCCCCGCGATTGCCTGCACCGATTGGAAATGTTGTCTGGCTTTGCCGGCTTTACCGGCAATGAAATGAGTTTGCGCCGACAAATTGCCTCGGCGCTCGACCTGATTGTTCAAATTGTTCGTCTGCCTTCTGGCAAACGCCGCATTTACAGCATCACGGAAGTGGCCGGCATTGTAGATGACAATATTCTGCTTCAAGACCTGTATCGCCATGAAAGCCGACTCGGCCCCGATGGGCAGGAGCTGGACAACTGGGTACCCGTGGTGCCCTACCCCAAAAACCCGAAAATCTCGCACATCCGCCTGACATGACATTCGGACTGATCGCCGCTGCCTTGGTATTCATTTCTCTGGCCCTGCTGTTGCTGGGCCGGGGTGCTGAAGAACAAAACCGCAAACTGGCGGAAAGCCGACTGGATGTAGCACTGAGCAAGTCCAGAGATCCACTGGCGCTGGAAAAAGACCCCCTGCGCAAAAAATACATTCCGCAATGGATTACCGACAGCCTGATTTCAGCCGGCCTCACCATTGATCGAACACTCGGCATTCGCGTTGCCATGTTCACGCTGATACCGGCGCTCGCTGCCTTTGTTTTTCGGGGAGCGGCCAGCGCAGCAGGCGCACTCATTCTCGCCGTGCTTGGCATTGCTGCCTACGTAATTTATCGGCAGCGCAAACGCAGGCTGCAAATGCTAAGCCAACTGCCCAACTTTCTGGATGGTGTGGTGCGTGTAAGCGCCGTGGGTTACAGCCTTACCGTGTCGTTCAACACCGCACTTGAAAATGCAGAACAACCCTTGAAGGAAGCGCTAGGCCTGGCCGTTCAAATGCAATATGCCGGCCTGGAACTGGACCAGGCCATGTACCGACTGGCGCGGGTGTATGGGCTGAGCGAATTCAAACTGATTGCCTCTGTGGTAGCGCTGGCGCTGAACTATGGTGGCAAGAGCGATATTTTGCTGGGCCGCCTTGCGCAGTACCTGCGCGACCGCGAACAACACCATCAGGAAATGCTGGCGATGTCATCGGAAGCCCGCATGTCAGCCGTGTTCATGTGCTGCTTAACACCGGCATTGGCCGGCATTATCCTGACGCTGAACCCGGCCTACCTGGGCACCATGTGGAATGACGACACCGGGCGCATGTTGCTGTTTGTTGCAGGTATCTTGCAAATTGCTGGCGCTGCGATCATCTATCGCATGGTCAAGAGCATTTAAGGGCGCCATTATGGACATGAACACATTACTGGCGATAGGCATCTTCCTGCTGGGTCTGGGTTTTGTCGGGCTGGCGTGGAGCCTGCTTAGCCAAACCAGCCGCAAAGAAAAGGCGCTGGCCCGAATTGATGAATACACCGAACTGCGACGCAAAGTACAAAGTTCGGCGAACATGCGAAACCAGGTTCCAACCAGTGTGCTGACAGGCCGCATTGAGCGACTTGGTCAACAATTCAGCAAAACAAAAGCCTTCACTTACTTCGTTGAAGAAGAAGACAAAAAACTGCTGGGCCGTGCCGGTTTCGGACGCGAAGAAGACCTCAGCCGATTTGTGCTCATTCGTATTGCACTGGGTCTTCTTGGCTTGCTAATTGGACTTTTCCTGAACTGGGATGCCGGTTTTGGTGCCATCCCCATGATTCAGGTCATCGCAGTCACAGGCATCGGTTTCATGGCACCCAAGTGGTACCTGAAAACGGTTGGAGAAGGCCGAGAGGCTGCCTTTGAACGGGAACTCGTGGCTGTGGTTGACGTGATGCGCTTGTTACAAGGCGTGGGCCTGAGCGTAGACCAATCCATCGAGGTCATGACCTCACAACTCTACGACCTCGTGCCGATCACTGGCCGCATGCTGCGACGGTCTCGTGCCCAGGTGAAGTCCGGGGTACCCTGGATTGTGATGTTGAAACGAATGAGCAGCATGTATTCGAGCGACGAATTCAAATCATTCGTGCAGGTGCTGGAGCAAATTGAAAAGTTTGGTGGTGCTGTTCAGGAACCTTTGAAACAGTTCTCAGACCGACTCGTAGAAAAAGAAAGAGCCAACGCCAAAGAAACAATGGGCAAACTGACTGTTAAACTGACTGGTGTGATGGTGATCACCATGCTGCCAGCCTTGCTGATCATGACTGGCGGCCCCGGTATCATCTCCATTATTCGTGCATTTGAACGGGTTGGAGGTTAAAGCGTGTTGAGCAGTCGTTTAATTTCAGGACAATTCAGTCGGCAACTGGCCATGGTGGCCTTGCCCTTGATTCTGGCCGCGTGTGCAACACCGCAGCAGTCACCCAATGCCCCTGCGCCGGCACCCGAGCCCGCAATTACGCCCAGCGTGCCCAACATCAGTGCCACCAGCCCCACGCAAGATGCATTGATCGAAGCCGAACGCAAAGAACTTGACCGGGAAGACGAACAAACCAGAAAAGCCCGCGCCGAACGCGAGAAAAACCTGCACCTGAAACTTGTTCAAACCATGATTGAACAGGACAACGCCTACGCAGCCCTGGCCCACCTGGATGCTTACGACCAGAAATGGGGATCCGATCGGCAAAGCAAACAACTGCGCGCCGATTCACTGCGAAAAACCAGCCAGCTGGACCAAGCCGAGCTGGTTTACAAATCACTGCTGAGCGGACAAGGTCAACAAAAAAGCGGGCCGGTTTGGTATGGCTTGGGCAAAGTGGCCATTGAACGAGGCGACTTGAAAACCGCAGCAACCCGACTGGAGAAATCCATTCAGGTTGACCCGCTGAACATCAATGCCTACTCGGACCTGGGTTTGGTGTACTTGCTGGAAGGCCAGAAAGAACCGGCTTACAACACGCTGATGAAAGCCAATCAACTGGCCAGCGGCGATTCGAAGATCATGGCCAACCTCGCCTTGTGGGGCCTGGTATTTGATGATTTCAACATGGCCATGGACATCGCAGACCGACTGCAATGGTCTGACAACACCCGCAACCAGGTGATGTCGCAAGCCAATTCCATCAAACGGCGTTTTGACGCCAAAGGAAACCCCCAATGAACTCAAGCAAGCAATGGATATTGGCAGCCGTGTTAAGTGCCTCCCCCTTGTTGGTTGCCGCGCAGGACGCTGCGCCCACGACAAACCAAGGCTCATCGTACATTTCCGGCACCACCGATGCGGAAACTGGCCTAAGCACCCGCACCTGGCTGAAAGAGCAGGCCGAGGGAATTAACAGGGGCGAGGTTGAAGCCTACAGTGCTGAATCAGCCGGCAAAGCCTACCGGGCGTACACCGATTCAATTGGTTCCAAAGACCAAAAAGCACCGGTGTCTCAGGTTTCAACGATCAAGACCAACTAAATTCTTACGTGCTGCGCCTGCTACTCAAACTGCTGTCTTTTGTCACCGGCCAACGGCTGCTGACACCCGAGCAGGCCGCAAGCCAACAACTTGAACTCAACGACCTGCGCAGCAAACAGGCTGCACTGGAATCACTGTCCAGCAAACTGCGCAGCGAGATGAAACGCCAGCAAGCCCTGGCACACGAACAGTTAAAAGAAACCAAAAGTTCACATGAACAAATACTGTCCGCCCGGCAGTCTGAAATTGACAGCCTGAAAGAATCACTGGGTCAACTGAATCAAAGTGTCGACATTGAAACCCAGCGACAACTGAAAGAGAACAACGATTTACTCAGTCAGTTGAACTGGTTGTCTGGCACCATTGCCCACGATTTCCGAGCCCCACTTCGCGCCATCGATGCCTACTCTTTTTTCCTGGCCGACGACCTGGGCGACAATGCGCCGCCCGAGGCCAGCCAATCACTGGAAGAAATTCGCCGGAACGGCAAACGCATGGGTGTACTGCTGGACGCCCTGATTGAATACCTGCGTCTCGGTGTTTGCCCATTGAATGTTCAACTGCACGACCTCAACGAGACACTGGTGCAGGTGGTCAACGAGCATTTCGACTTTTCGCCGGTGCCAATTGAAATCCAGGTTCAAGGCAAATGGCGATTTGACAAGCCAATGATGATGAAGGCATTCAAAGAGTTGATTGACAACGCTGTGAAATTCTCCAAACCGGTGGAGTCTCCAAAAGTCATTATTCGGCAAAGCAGCCCGAACAACCTGGAAATCATCGACAACGGGGTGGGCTTCTCGGAAACCCACGATGCCCAGAAATTTCAACTGTTTCACCGCATGCATGGCAATGACGAGTTCGAAGGCGAAGGCATTGGCCTGGCCACCGCCGAGCGCATTGCCTCTCGCCATCACATCGCCCTGAAATTAAACCGCGTGGGCAATCAAACAGTGGCCAGCTTGCAACTGCCTGAACGCGGATCGTTCTAAACCACCTTGGACAACAACTCCAGCAGGCCGGGTAATTTGCCAAGGTCTCGCCTGGGCAATGCATTGCGCACCTTGTTGCCATCGGTGGAGGTGTCGACCAATGCAGCGCCCGGGCCTGGAGAGGGCAAATTGCGAAACACCAGTACCACCGGGCTGATTGCGGTTTCACCCCGAATCAGGCTGCAACCAATCTGATTGCCGGTTAACTGCACCAGGCTGCCAGCCGGGTAAATTCCCAACTCCTCAAGAATGATGGCAGTGAAACAGCTGTACAAGTGGTCCGCATGGGCAAACAGGTCTTTTACAGCCTGCTCCGCCGTGAAATTGCTGCGGTAGTCGCGCTGGGCCATTCTTGCATTGAACGAATCGCACACACTCAACAGCACAGAGCCCACATTGTTGTTGGGTATCTGGTTCGGATACCCCGAACCATCGGGCAACTCGTGGTGCATGCGCACCGATTCAATCCAGATTTCATCCTTTACACCCAGCAACTTCAGTTTGTTGGCGCTTTGCTCCGGATGTTTGCGAATGGTTTCTCGCTGGTCTCGCGACAGTGGTTCAGTTTGAGCCCGCAAACGCGCCTGCAAAGTCAACATGCTGATGTTCATGGTCAACGCGGCTTTCAAATGCGAACTCAACTCGCCCTCTGAAAACCGGTTGCTGCACAAACCCACTCGAAACAGGGTCAAGGCCACCAGCATATGGTGCATCACTGGATAATCGTCAGCCGTGTGCCAGGCCAGGTAAGCGTAAGCAAGGTCGAAGTGATGAATAGCGATGTGCTTGAACCGCCCAGCGAGCTCGTCCATCACCAACACGAAAGTTTCAGGCTCTTCATCCACCAAGGCTTTGGACAACACCTTGTAACAACAATCCAGTTCTTCAAACAGATCCTGCGCTTGAAGGTATAGCAAAGTGGATTGAGTCAGTTCAGTTTCCAGCGCAACCAGGCTTTCCCCAGCCATGCGCGTACCCGGGTTGTAATGCTTGCCGGAATAAAGATACAAATGCTCGGGCGACAGTGACTTGCGTTGCAACAAAGGTTGCACCACCTGGGCATCTGAAATATTGATCAACATGGGGCAGACTCCTATTCGTCATGTTGATAACGAGTGGCTTGCCCAAAAGAAGATCGCCCGATCGGTGGAGTCCGTTTCAGGGATCTGCTGAACTGAGTGAAAAAAAGTGGTTTATTCGGAAAGTGGACAGACAGGCAAAGGTGAGATTCTTGGATCAAGTCAGATTCAGGTTCACCACCATGCAAGCCATACAACTGCACGCCACCCCAAAACACGACTTCCGCTTCCCGGAAACGGTTGAGCTTCAAATGGCTGCGCCATTGCTAGACAGCGACACCAACCTGGACGATGCATTGGCCTTGGTTCTGAATGCTGTCAGGCAAAGCAAAAACCCGCATGCCATGGACGCACTGGGCGCCTTGCTGGGCTATATGGAAACCCTGGAAAGAAAACAGTTGAGCAGCCAAGGTACCCAGAACTGGGTGACCCTGGCCAACCCCATCACCATGAGCCTTTAACGTACTGTCGAGTACGAACAGCGATCAACAACACCAGGCCTTGCGCCAGAAAACCAAGTCCGCTCCACATGGGCAATGACAAGCCCAACAGGGGTGGAAATTCATCGGTGCACAAACCATCAGCAACAAACATATCGGGCCAATACTGAACCCAGGGTAAAGCATTCAAAGTGTTTTGCAGGGGGTCAACGCCGCAGGTTTGAGCCGGGTTCGACAACACCCACACGTGATAAAAAGCCACACCCGCCCCGGCCAGAAACCCCAGCAGCGTCAACAACACAAACACCGCTGACCACATGCTTTTTTTGCTGGTCAAGCCAATGCCCAAAAAGCCAAAGGCAGTTGCAAGGTAGGCATAACGCTGAATAATGCACAACGGGCATGGAAACCATTCTTTGCTGATTTGAAAGAACAGTGCCAAACCCAACGCACCAAGACTAATTGCCAGGCCCAGGCTTGCCCAGGGCCGTGCCGAAGAATATTGCATGATTTATTGCTTGCTTTGTACCCAGTCCTGGGTCGATTGAAAAATAGTGGCCATGGCCGACAGGTAATGCCGGGTTTCATCCCCAAGCGGATTGTGCTCCATGCACAAAAAAGCGAACCTGAGTTTTTTGAAACCGATGGTGCCCGCTGCACCCGCGCTTCGGTGCGCCATGGATTTAAACGCTTTTTCCTCGATGGAGAAAGGATCAAAACCAGGCACAAACCAGATTTCACGCGTTTCTTCGAAAAACTCCTGTGCGAATTCCTGCAGCATTTCAAGCCCCAATTCACTCTCGAGGCGTCCCCATTGATCATCATCAATCAAGGGTTGTTGTTCCAATTCTTGTTCAGAATACATGGCGAGTACTCATTGTTTGTTGTGTTTTTTTTAATTCCTGTTCAAAGGATACTATTTCATTCATCAAATAAATGCCTTAAAAGCCTATACTGAGGCGTACTTCGTTGAATTTTCGCCACCATCAAGCCATGAGCAACGCATTAGAACAACTGAAACAAGCCACCACTGTGGTGGCTGACACGGGTGATTTTCAGGCAATTGCCGCCTTTCTTCCCCAAGACGCTACCACCAACCCATCGCTGATTTTAAAAGCAGTTCAAAAACCACAATATTTGCCCCTGCTGGAGCAAATCAAGGTTGCATATGGCCATGAGCCGCTTGAGCTGCAAACTGATCGCCTGTTGGTGGCTTTTGGCACTGAAATTCTGAAAATTATTCCTGGTCGTGTTTCCACTGAAGTGGATGCAAGGCTTAGCTTTGACACCGAAGCAACCATAGCCCGCGCCAAACGTATTGTGTCCTTGTACCGAGCTGAAGGCATTGACACTCAAAAGCGCCTGCTGATCAAAATTGCTTCCACCTGGGAAGGCATTCAGGCCGCAAAGGCGCTGGAAGCAGAAGGCATTCACTGCAACCTTACCCTGCTGTTTTCACCCATTCAGGCACATGCCTGCGCCAAAGCAGGTGTTCAGTTGATTTCGCCCTTTGTGGGTCGAATTTACGACTGGTACAAAAAATCAGCAGGTAGCAATTGGGATGAAGCAGCCAATGCAGGCGCAAACGACCCTGGCGTGCAATCGGTGCGCCGTATTTACGCCTATTTCAAGCAAAACGGAATTCGCACCGAAGTGATGGGTGCCAGCTTTCGAAATGCTGGGCAAATCAAGGCGCTTGCGGGCTGCGATCTGCTGACCATCAGCCCTGAATTGCTGGGCGAACTGCGGGCAGACGATACGCCATTGAATGTTGAGTTGAACGCTGACTGGGCACTTGCCCAACCGCGTGAGACATTCCCAGACGGCGAGGCGGCGTTTCGCTTTGAATTGAATGCCGATGCCATGGGTACTGAAAAACTTGCGGAAGGCATTCGAGCGTTTGTGAAAGACTCGGTTACGCTGGATGGGTTGTTGAAAGCGTGAGGTGTTGGTGAGGCGCAGATTTGCAGCAGCATCGCATCGTTCTGCCGATTCAAGATCAAGTCGCCCGGTTTGATTCGAAGCGAGGGGCGACCTGCAAGGTCGATGCGAAGACGCTTTTGCGTTTCGCATGCCCCAAGCAAGATTCAACACCGGGGAATTCGACTTGGATCAAGGCAGAATGAGTGATGCGCTGCAAATCACGAATCACAATCACTAATCACTAAGCACTAAGCACTATTCAAATTACGCCATCATCCACCATGCGCTGAATCTCCTCAGCCGAATAACCCAGCCCCTCTAGCACCTGCGCATTGTGCTCACCCAGCTTGGGGCCAAGCCAACGGGTTTGCCCAGGGGTGTCGCTTAACTTGGGCACAATACCCGGTACTTTCAAAGTTCGGTCTTCGCCAAACGCATGTTCTTCAATCATGCCGCGAGCCGCAAATTGGGGGTCATGCACAATGTCTTCAATGCTGTAAATTTTGCTGACCGGCACATCTGCTTTTTCAAGCACTTCAAGTGCCTCATCAATGCTGCGTTCTTTGCACCACTGGGCAATCGTGTCGTCAATCAACTCGGTGTGGCGAACCCTGCCATCGTTGCTGGCCATGTCGGGGTTTTCTGCAAAATCGCTTCGACCAATCGCAATCATTAAGCGCTTGAAAATTGCATCGCCATTGCCACCAATCACAATGAATCCACCACAACCGCAGGTGTAGGTGTTCGACGGCACAATGCCCGGCAAACTGGCACCCGAACGTTTGCGCACCACGCCTGCGAAGTCGTACTCGGGCAACAGACTTTCCATCATGTTGAACACCGATTCATACAGGGCCACGTCCACCACTTGCCCCTTGCCTGTTTTGTGACGATGCTGCAAGGCCATCAGCGCACCGATTACCGCATGCAAACCAGCCAAAGAATCGCCAATCGAAATACCCACGCGCACAGGCGGGCGATCGGTGTCGCCACTTAAAAAACGCATGCCCCCAATCGATTCAGCAATCGCACCAAAACCTGGGCGGTCCTTGTAAGGGCCGGTTTGGCCATAGCCACTCAAGCGCACCACAATCAGGCCGGGGTTCAAGGCCTGTAATTGTTCAGGACTCAGCCCCCATTTTTCAAGCTGCCCCGGGCGAAAGTTCTCGACCAGCATGTCGGCGCTTTCAATCAGCTTGCGCAACACAGCCAGCCCCTCTTCGGCTTTTAAGTTCAGGGTGATCGATTTTTTGTTGCGGGCCTGCACAGCCCACCACAGGGAGTTGCCCTCGTGAAGCACACGCCATTTGCGAATGGGGTCACCGCTGCCGGGCGTTTCAACCTTGATCACTTCGGCACCAAACTCACCCAGCATTCGGCTTGCAAAAGGCCCCGCGATCAGCGAACCCAATTCAAGTACACGGATGCCAGCCAATGGGCCGTTGTTAACAGGTGAAGATTGCTCAGGGGAAATGGTCATGGTGTGCACTTGTGCATGCGAAACATTATTCCGGGTCAGAACCCAACTGGCGGCGGTCCAACAAAGCCCGCGCTACAGTGCTGGGGTCGGTGTATTCAAGCTCACCGCCTATTGGCACGCCACGGGCAAGGCGGCTTACTTTCAAAGCCATGCGGCGAATTCGATCGGTGAGAAACACAGCAGTGGCCTCGCCCTCGTTGGTGAAGTTGGTGGCCAGAATCACTTCCTTCACTTCGCTGTCGTCCAGGCGCTGGCTTAACTTGGGCCAGTCCAAGGACTCAGGGCGCACACCATCCAAAGGCGATGCCCTGCCCATCAGCACGTAGTAGTAACCGCGATAGGTTTGAGTGGCTTCAATGGCAGCCAGGTCGGCCGGGGTTTCAACCACGCACAGCAAACCGGGGTTGCGGCGGGTGTCGCTGCAAATGGAACACACATCGGCATGGCAAAAATTGTTGCACATACTGCAGTGGCGAATTTCAGCCACCGCTTTCAGCAGCGATTCGCCCAAGGCTGTGGCAGCCTGACGATCATTTTGCAACAGGTGGAAAGCCAGGCGTTGCGCCGACTTCGGCCCTACTCCGGGCAAGCGTTTAAGCGCTTGCACCAGATCAACCAAGGGGTCGAGGCCATCGAAGGCGTCAAACGCGGAACGGCTCATGGGTGTTGCTTAGAATGGCATTTTGAAGCCGGGGGGCATTGGGAAACCAGCGGTGACTGAAGACATTTTTTCAGTCATGGTGGCTTCGGCCTTGCGCACAGCGTCATTGAATGCAGCAGCCACCAGGTCTTCCAGCATGTCTTTGTCTTCGCCCAACAGCGAAGGGTCGATGGTAATGCGCTTGCAATCGTGCTTGCAGGTCATCACCACTTTCACCATGCCACCGCCCGATTGTCCTTCAACTTCCAGGGCACCGATCTCGGCCTGCATTTTGGCCATCTTTTCCTGCATTTGCTGGGCTTGTTTCATCAAGCCGGCCAATTGGCCTTTCATCATGTTCATGTCGAAATCTCTCCTGTCAAATATCGGCTGGGCCTGTGTTGCTCAGCGTGCGTTCTGAACCTGAGACCACGGTTGCGCCCATCAAGTTCTGAATGTCTTTTAAAAACGGGTCTTCCTGCAAAGCCTGCTTGGCCCCCTCAAGGGCCTGCCTGCGGGTTTCACTTTGCACAGCGTGCGCGGTTTGCTGCGCCTCGCCAAACTGCATTTGCAGCCGTACGGTACTTCCATAGTACTGGCCAAGGGCACCCTCAAGGCGGGTCACCATGCTGGCCTCGGTGTAGGCCTTGATTGCCGTGCGCAAAACAATTTGTAGTACGTCGCCTTCCCGGCTGGCCTCAACCAGTTCGGCCTGCACCAATGCCTGGCGTGTCAGGCCTTTGGCTGGCACTTCTTGGGACACCTGCGGCCAATTGGTTGCGCTGGGCAAATCACCGCTGGCTAACTGGTTGTACACCGGCTGTGGCTTGATGGCGGGCGCAGCGGGCTGTGATTGGGCCACCGGTAAATCATCGGCAGTGTCCCAGGGCGGCGACTCATCGAAGTCGTCTGCCACTGCAGGGGCAGCGGCCTGGGGCGCAGCTTTGGGTACAGGTGATTGGGCAACTGCTGGTTTTGCCGCCATCACGGGCACTGTCGCTTTCACGACTGCCGGGGCCAATGGTGCAGAACGATTGACTGCGCCCTGCCCACCCGGCTTGAACGCCAGCATGCGCACCAGTGCCATGGAAAACCCAATGTGTTCTTCCGGGGCCAAATGCAATTCAGCGCGGGCGTGGGTGGCAATTTGATAAATCAATTGCAGGTCTTCAGCACCAAAGGCGCCTTGCAGGTTTTGCAATGCGGCCTGATCGGGGTCATCGGCATCAAGCCCGCCCGCGAAGTGCGCAACAGAAAGCCGATAAGCAATGGCGGCCAGTTCATCAAGAATGGCACCAAACGGCGCACTGGCTGCGGCCAGGGCATTGCTCAATTCAAGCAGGGCCTTGCCATCACCTTGGGCCAAGGCTTGCAACAGTTGGTGTACCACTTGCTGGTCGATGGCACCCAGCATGGTTCTCACCGTGTCCTCAGTGACATGGCCTGCGCTGTAAGCAATGGCCTGATCGGTCAGTGAAAGCGCATCACGCACACTGCCGCGGGCCGCCTTGGCCAACAGGCGCAAAGCACCGGGCTCGAAGGCAATTTGTTCTTCAGAAAGAATGTGCGCCAGGTGATCGGCCAACTGGTCGGGCGGCAACTGCCGCAGGGCAAATTGCAGGCAACGCGACAGCACGGTGGCCGGAATTTTTTGCGGATCGGTGGTGGCCAGAATAAACAGCACATGCCCCGGTGGTTCTTCCAGCGTTTTCAGCATGGCGTTGAACGCACTGGTGGACAGCATGTGCACTTCGTCGATCACATACACTTTGTAGCGGCCTGCCGTGGGTGCATACATTGCGTTTTCAAGCAAAGCACGCATTTCATCCACACGCGTGTTGGTGGCCGCATCCACTTCCAGCAGATCAACAAATCGACCCTGACTGATTTCAACACAGGCCTGGCATTTGCCGCAGGGGGTGCGACTAATGCCCTGTTCGCAATTCACTGCTCGGGCAAGAATTCGTGCAATCGTGGTTTTGCCCACGCCGCGTGTGCCCGTGAACAAATAGGCATGGTGAAGGCGTTGATTGTCGAGCGCGTGGGAAAGGGCTTTGACCACGTGGGCCTGGCCCACCAGCGAATCAAAGTCTCGCGGTCGCCATTTTCGAGCCAAAGCCTGAGATGCAGTTTGATTCATTCAGAGTGGGTCCACGTTTGTGTGCACAGGTGTGTCCAACAAATTAAGAGGCGAGCCAGAACCCCGGCACTGACTTCACGGTTGTGGCTGCTTCCTTCCGGACCTGACCAGGTTGGCCGCTACGCCATGCGGGGAGGCCCGCCAGACTGAATTCTACACCGAAGTCAGCCAGTGAACTTCGCCATGCCGGTCAATCAGTGCAGCTTGTGTGGGCGCTGGTTTATCCCCCTTGTTCAGGCTCAAGTCAACTAAGCCCACGTATTCAAGCACTTGCTGGGTATAGCCTTGTAAATTGCCTGAATTTACTGCCCATTTGTAGTCCAGCACCAGAAAACGGTCGGGCAACTCGAGCACCCGGTCAGCCCGCAGCGATCGGCCATCGCCCAATACCCATTCCAGTTCATTGAACACGCGGTTGTTGTTGGCCACCGCCCCCTGCAACCAGGCATGCAAATCGCCTTTGTTCACCAGCAAATGGCAGGCTTGCTCCACATGCTGCAATTCATCATCGCGCAGGGGGCGAAACACCGCCTCGCAACGCACGGCCACCTTCGCCCACCAGGCATCGAACGGCGTTTCAGCCAGCTCATCCACCCATTCAAGCGCAGCATGCCAGGCCGTGCCTTTTCGCAGCTCGGGCGAGGCAAGCCGGGGCACCACATTGCCCACAGGCGCACTCAATGCATTGAGCACCGGAAACTGCGGGCGCACCCACAGTGCTGGTGGATCAAACAAGCCCGCCAATTCAGCCTGGCCTGGCCCTTGCGCCGCGCCTTGCGGCATGGGCCATGTGCTGTGCACCTGTGTGGCAAAGGGCAACAAACGCTCATACCAGCCCTTGCTGGCGCCCCGCTTTTCGCTGCCACTCAAGTGAATGGAATGCCGGGCGCGGGTTAGCGCCACATACAGCAGGTGGTCTTCTTCATCGGCATAGGCTTGTTGTTCAATTTGTTGTGCGGCAGCACGGCCTGGGCTGGGGTTACCCAAATTGCCCATCACCGTGACTGACTTGGGGTGCGATTCGCCCAAGGCCCAATCAATCAGCAAACCCGCATTGCTGCCACCCGGTTTGGGCGACGAGTTTGCATCGAACAACCACACATGGTTGGCCTCCAGCCCCTTGGCTGAATGCACGGTCATGATGCGCAACACGTCGGGATTGTTGGCTGCACCTTCGCTGTCAGAACTTGCATAGGTTTGCAGTTTCACGGCCTCATCAAAGGCCTGTTGCAAACCAGGGAAACGACCCTTGTTCAAACCCAGTGCCCAAGCCTTCAGCCAGTCCCAGTGCTCAGCCATCATGACCCGCTGACGCGGTGACGCAGAATTCAAATATTTTTCAGAGGCCTTGGTATCAGCAACCACTTTGGACAGGGTTTCAAACAGCGGCAAGGCGCGCGCCATGCGCAGCCATTCCGACAACTGCGCATGCAGCGCAGTCCACGGCGCTTTACATTGGCCAGCCAACAGCTCAAGCGTGCCCCACACCGTGGCGGTTTGATTCATTTTACCGGCTTGTATCAGGGCCTGAAATTGCGCTGAAGAAAGGCCAATGAGCGGACAACGCAGCAATTGCAACAAGTGCAAATTGGCGTGCGGGTCGTTTAAAAACCCCAACAATGCAATGGTGTCGCCCCACACCTGCGAGGTGTAGCGCTCGCCTTTGTCCTTGATGGTGTAGGCCAGGCCCGCTTCACGCAGAGCAGCCATCAAGGGCACACCACTTTTGTGGGCACGCACCAGCACCATCACTTCACTTAAATTCTGGATGCTGCCATTGGCCAGCCATTGTTGCAGGGTTTGAACCACGCGCTGCGCTTCATCGGGGCCTTCGTCTTCTTTGAGCAGCTTGGGATAAACATTCAAACCATTCAAGGTTGAAACGCTTTCGCCAGCCAAACTGGTGTGCGCGCGAAAAGCGGTTTGTCCCCGAGTTTGCCCTGGCTCGAACACGGCGTTAACCACATCAACCACAGACCGCGCACAACGTCGTGTTGAATCGGACTCCAAAGTTTTCGCGGCGAAGTGTTCAACCAGCCAAGCGCGCGCGTGGTTGAACAATCGCGCTTCGGCCCGTCGAAAACGATAAATGGATTGTTTGGGATCACCCACCAAAAACACACTGGGCTTGTCATCGCCACTGTAGTCTTGCAACCAGAGTTTCAGGATATTCCACTGCACAGGGTTGGTGTCCTGAAATTCATCCACCAACAAATGGTGCACGCGCGTATCCAGTTTTTGTTGCATGTAAGCACGCTGCTCATCATTCATCAGCATGCGCAAGGCTGTGGCTTCCAAGTCATCGAAATCGCACAAACCTTGCTCAAGCTTGATTGATTTGTAAGTGTCAAACAGTGGCTCAATCAATTGCGCCAAAGCGGCAGTCGCCTGCATGTCGAGCTGGTCTTTTTCAAGTTGCAAAGCCTGTGCAGTTTGCAGGGCCAGGCCCTCCAGTGTTCGCACATAGTCAGTTTCATCCACTGCAGTTTTTTGCCCCGCAGTCATCTTGAAAAAGTTTTTACTTGGTTCATTTTTTGCGGTTAAACACACTGCCTTTAACTGCTCAAACACATCCGCTGCATGCGCACCTTCGCGCAAGGCAGTCAGTGCTTTTTCAATGTCTACCGCATGGCCCTGCTGCTTCGCGGTGCCCAAGGCCAACCAGCCTGCAGCCTGTTGCCACTGCTCAAGATAATGCCTGTTGTTCAGCACCTCGACAGGCCATTGTTCGCCTTCACCAATTCCAAACACCCTATTCAACGGCGGCGCTTCGCTGTTGTGCAACCAAAGGCTGCAGGCCACACGATTGGTCAATGCATGCTGTAACACCTGCCGCACCACGGCGCGGTCCATTTGTGACACCAGCGTGTCAAAGGCTGGCAGCAACTCCGATTGATCGTTCAGCAAATTGGCAGTGAATACATCAATGGCCATGTCCATCCAGAACAGGGTTTGATCGGTGGGTTCGCTTTGCCTTGAAAAGCCGCTGGCCAACGGTGCCATTTGGCAAAGCGATGCAAACCAGCCATGGAAGGTGTCGATGGTTACCCCGCGTGAATTGGTCAACACCTCGCCTGCCAGTGCCCGCGCTTTATTCAAGTTGGCCTCATTGGCCACAGCGCCGCGTTCGGTCAACAGGGCGCTTAGTTTGTCATCACTCAACAAGGCACATTCACGCAACAAGCCAAACAGGCGTTCCTGCATTTCCTGCGCGGCTTTGCGTGTGAAAGTAATTGCCAGAATTTGATCGGGCCGCGCCCCGCTTAACAGCAAACGAAACAGACGTGCAGTGAGCAACCAGGTTTTGCCACTACCCGCGCAAGCCTCCACAACAACGCTGTTGGCAGGGTTGCAGGCAATCGAGGTGAAATTGGTGTGCAAATTAGTCATCTTCACCCTCCTCAACATTCATGACTTCGTTGAATGCAGGGTGCGTTTCTGGCCTGCAAACGCCACGCACGGCGCAGTATTCACAAGCCTCACCCGGGTTGGCCTGCCACACCGCTTTGCCCTGAAAAAACGAATTCAGTTCAGTGGCCAGCTGGCTGAGCAACACCTCGCCCCACGACTTGAACCCCTGTTCACTGAACTCATTGCTTAACGGCGGAAAACTGACCCAATCCACTTTGTCTTTGTGCAAACCCAGAAAATCAAGTTGCGCACCCGGGCTGTTCAACATGGCCTGGTAGGCTGGCAGTTGAGGTTGACTCAGAGGGTCTGCCAGTCGCTTTTTCAACACAGCCGGGTTGGTAAATTTAATGTCTGAAATCGCCAGCGCTTCGCCCCGTGTGTCGAGCCTGTCGACCCGGCCTTTCAATGCAAGCGAGGCACCACTGGGTTGCAATACAAGTGTGTGTTCAATCTGCTGCTCCGCCCCCTTGAATTGCCAACCCTGAATTTGACGTTCCATTAATTTACCGGCCAGGCGCGGCACAATTTGATCAAAAAATTTCAGGAAAGGGTAAACGGTTGCGCGGTCATCCAACTCCAGCTTGTTCCACACACGCTGGGCCTGGTCCAACAAGGTTTGTTTCCATGCTTGCAGTTGATTGACGGGCTGGCCGGGCAAAGCCATGTACTGTGCTGTTTTTTCCAGCACCTTGTGCACAAAAATACCGCGCAGCTGCTCATAGCGCATGGCACCCTCATCACGCTGCGCAGGCCAGGGCAAGGCATGTTTCAAACCAAAGCGGAGCCGACACGCCTTCCAGTCGTCCAGCGCGGTCACTCTCAACGACTCTGGTATCGAACCCGAATCGCTCAAAGCCGTTAACTGCAAGGCCTGCTCGGGTGCTTCGCGCACTTCAATTTCAAAATCGGATGGCGCGCGGTACCACTGGCTGGCCCAAGGCTGGGCATGGCTTTCGGAATCTCGCAGCACAATGTCCAGCCACATCAATTCAGGCAACAGCATCTCGGGTTTGCCAGCCACTTGCGCACTGTGTACCAAGGTCACTTCATTGCTGTGCAACAGCAACTCGTACAAAGCAGATATTTTTTGAATGCGGGCCAAGCGCGGGCCGGGAAAACCCAATTCCTGTGCCACAGCGGGCGGCAACAAACCGGGCGGGCTTTCCTGAAAATGCGACTGTGCACAACCCAATACCAACACACGCTTGAATTGCCGCATGCGCGTACTGAGCAAGGGCACCATGCGCACGGGGCTTTCAATGTCCAACGGCCGAAAACGTTGCGATTCAGCCCAACTGCGCCAGGCTGCCAAAAATTCGTGTGCATCAAATTCGGTTTGTGCAGGCACTTGTCGCATCAAACCCAACACAGTCAGCAATTGTTGCCCTGCCTCGTCAGGCTGCAAGGCGGTATCCAGGCCATGTTTTTCAAACAAGGCCAGAAAAGCGCCTGCCCACTGCGCCAGCGGGTGTCGGCTCCCTGTTTTTCCGAAAGCCCAAGGCTCTAGGTGCTCAAGCGGCAAACCGGTGAAGGGCTGAACAATGTCGGTGAGTTGCCCTTGCGCTACAAACTGTTGCAACAAGTGGTCAAACCAGCCTGCAACATTCGAGGTGGACAAACGCCAGCCCGTGCGGTCGTCCACCAACACGCCTATATCTGCCAGCAGCCCCACCAGCCGGCGCGCAGCCAGGCGATCCAGTACAGCCACCGCAATCTCGGTCACGGGGTCTTCCCGCAACCATTCCAGAATTTGATGCGCAGCCTGCTGGGCCTGCGTGGTTTCATCGGGCGCCACCTGCAACACCACGGGGCTGGGCTGGGTGTTAAAACGCGTCGCGCCCAATTGTTGCCAGGGTTGTGGGCCCTCAATGGCAGAAAGCCTGAACACCTGAACCGGCACCTCGGGGTAGAACAGTTCCAGCCAAAGGCCCGGTACGGTTTCGCCGTCATCAAACCACACCACATGCAGTGGCGGCTTGCCCCCGGGTTCGGCGGGTTTGGGCAACAGGTCCATGAGTTCAGCTGCATAGGTTTGAGCCAAAGTGGCCACCACCTGCGCCTCTTCGGCGGCGAAAGTGTTGTTCTCAACATACTGGGCAAGCGCACTTGTGTTGCGTTTTTGCACCAATACCTGTCGCAAGGCCAACTCCAGGTATTCCTGGGCCAAACCCCACAATTGCGAGGGCGATGAACCGCCACCCAACAAAGGCAATTGCCGCAACACACCCACCAAATCAGCTTGCAGGGCTAGCCAGGGGCCCATGGCAGCAGGCTGGCTTAAGCGGTCTGCTGTTTGAATCCACGGGCCCAGCGTGGCCTGGCCTGCGTGGTGGCGGGCCCAGTGCCGTTTGAAGCTGCCCACAGTCTCGATGCGGGGCATCACCCACAACACCTGGCGGGCATCCAGACCCGATTGACTCAGCCAGTCAAAGGCCGCCGCAAACGGGGTGGATTGAAAAGGATCGCTAGAAACAGGGTGTTGGGTCAAAACGTGTATGGGCTGGTGTGTGTTGTTAAGTCGATTAAAACGTACGCGGGTTTGTGTTTCAGTTCGATTTCGCTGTACCATTCAGAATAGCATTTTCTTAAATGAAGAACTTTCATGGTCTGCGCGTGTGCTTTAATCACCCGGACACGCTTTGTGAACACCCTCCAAAGCAATTACCCAACTGAGGATTTAAATGAGCAGTGACCTGATCAAACACGTCAGTGACGCATCTTTCGACAGCGATGTTTTGAAAACCGACGGCCCAGTGCTGGTGGATTATTGGGCTGAATGGTGTGGTCCTTGCAAAATGATTGCGCCAATTCTTGATGACCTTTCATCTGAATACAACGGTAAGCTGCAAATTGCCAAGATGAACGTGGACGAGAATGCTGAAACGCCCGCCAAATACGGCATTCGCGGCATTCCAACCTTGATGTTGTTCAAGAACGGTGCCGTGGTCGCCACGAAAGTGGGTGCGTTGTCCAAATCACAGCTGGCCGCTTTTATCGACAGTCACCTGTAATACAATATTGATTGAGTCGCCCGGCATGTGCCGGGCATCGAACCCCCTCACTGCAGTAAAACCCCCACCCTTCGTTAACCTGTTTACCTCGCGGCGTTCGCCACCTACACAAATAGCCAAACATGTATCTATCTGAACTAAAAACGCAACACGTCTCTGCCCTGCTTGAAGTGGCTGGTGGCCTTGAAATTGAAAACGCCAACCGCATGCGCAAACAGGAATTGATGTTCGCAATCCTGAAGAAACGCGCCAAAAACGGCGAGCAAATTTTCGGTGACGGTGTGCTCGAAGTACTGCCCGACGGCTTTGGCTTCCTGCGCTCACCAGAAACATCTTACCTGGCCAGCCCAGACGACATTTACATTTCCCCCAGCCAGATTCGCCGCTTCAACCTGCACACAGGTGACAGCATTGAAGGTGAAGTGCGCACCCCCAAAGACGGCGAGCGTTACTTTGCGCTGGTGAAGGTAGACAAGGTGAACGGCGAAGCGCCTGAAGCCAGCAAACACAAAATTCTGTTTGAAAACCTGACACCGCTACACCCGAACCAGCCCCTAAAGCTGGAACGTGACATGCGCGGCGAAGAAAACAACACAGGTCGTATCATCGACCTGGTGGCCCCAATCGGCAAAGGTCAGCGCGGTTTGCTGGTGGCCCCACCGAAATCGGGTAAAACCGTGATGCTGCAGCACATTGCGCACGCCATTACTGCCAATCACCCCGACATCACCTTGATAGTGTTGTTGATCGACGAACGCCCGGAAGAAGTGACCGAAATGATGCGCTCGGTGCGCGGTGAAGTGATTGCCTCCACATTCGACGAACCGGCAACCCGCCACGTGCAAGTTGCTGAAATGGTGATTGAAAAGGCCAAGCGCCTGGTTGAGCACAAACGCGACGTGGTCATTCTGCTGGATTCGATTACCCGTTTGGCCCGTGCGTACAACACGGTAGTGCCCTCTTCCGGCAAAGTTCTGACAGGTGGTGTAGACGCCAACGCCCTGCACCGCCCCAAGCGTTTCTTCGGTGCTGCACGTAACATTGAAGAAGGTGGCTCACTGACCATCATCGCAACTGCACTGGTCGACACCGGAAGCCGGATGGACGAAGTGATTTACGAAGAATTCAAGGGCACCGGCAATATGGAAATTCACATGGAACGCCGCATGGCGGAAAAGCGTGTGTACCCGGCCATCAACATCAACCGCTCTTCAACACGCCGCGAAGAATTGCTCATCAAGCCCGATTTGCTGCAAAAGATTTGGGTGCTGCGCCGCCTGCTGCACGACATGGACGAAATTGCTGCGATGGAATTCCTGATGGACAAGATCCGTCAGACCAAAAACAACGCAGAGTTTTTCGAGATGATGAAGAAGTAATTCAAGTCATCTTTTCTGACCAAAGCCCATGCTGCAGTTGCACCATGGGCTTTTTTAATTGCACAATCAGTTAACCACCCCACAAGGAGCGTTCATATGAATCGCGTTTTATCTCTGTTCACGTTGATGTTTGCGCTGACACTCAGCGGCTGCGGTTACAACACCATTCAAACCACGGACGAACAGGTCAAAGCCGCTTGGGCGGAAGTATTGAACCAGTACCAGCGCCGGGCCGACCTGGTGCCAAACCTGGTGAATGTGGTGAAGGCAGAAGCCAATTTTGAGCAGGAAACACTGACACAGGTGGTTGAGGCGCGCTCGAAAGCAACGTCGATTCAGGCCACTCCGGAGTTGATCAATGACCCGGAAGCCTTCAACAAATTTCAGCAGGCTCAAGGTGAGCTAAGTGGTGCCTTGTCGCGGCTGTTGTTGATCACCGAGAACTACCCCAACCTGAAAGCCAACCAAGGCTTTCGTGATTTGCAAACGCAGCTTGAAGGCACCGAAAACCGGATTACCGTGGCACGTAACCGTTACATTAAATCGGTGCAAGACTACAACGTGACCGTGCGTTCATTCCCCAACAACCTGACTGCCATGGTCATGGGCTATGAAGTCAAACCAAGCTTTACGGTTGAAAACGAGGCTGCGATTTCCAAACCACCCACTGTAGATTTTGGTACCAAGTGACAACCACCATGCGCAACATGTTTAGCCGTTTTTGGCTGTTTACCCTGCTGGCGTTGATACTTGTACCTTTACCAGGGCCGCTGTGGGCTCAAGCGGGGGTTCAGGAAGTTCCAGTGCCCCCCTTGACTGCGCAAGTAGTCGATACCACCGGCACCTTGGACGCTGACCAACAGACTGCCCTGATTCAAAAACTGCAGGCCTTTGAAGCTGCCAAAGGCAGCCAGATTGCCGTGTTGCTGATACAGACCACTGAACCTGAAACCATCGAGCAATACGCCCTGCGTGTGGCAGAAAACTGGAAAATTGGCCGCAAGAATGTGGACGATGGCGCCATTTTGGTGGTGGCTTTGCAAGACCGCGCGCTGCGCATTGAGGTGGGCTACGGCCTTGAAGGCGCACTGACCGACATCACTTCCAAACGAATTATTGAAGAAATTATTGTGCCGCAGTTTCGCCAAGGCGACTTTGCAGGTGGTGTGGCCGCTGGCGTGGACCAAATGATCAAAGTAATTAATGGCGAACCCTTGCCGGAGCCTGTTGCACAACAAGCCGCAAACAAGGCGAGCACCATTGAAGACATTGCACCGCTGCTGTTCATGGGGACGCTTTTCATCGGTGGATTTCTACGCAAAGCGATTGGCAAATTACCCGCTGCAATGGCCACTGGCGGTTTGGTGTTTGTGGTGGCCTGGTTGTTTGCTGGTGCGGTGGTTTTCGCCTTGCTGGCTGCTGTGGTGGCTGCCCTGCTCACCCTGTTTGGAAACTCGGTGGGCGGCGGTATTGGTGGTGGTCGCGGTGGATTTGGTCGTGGCGGCGGAGGGTTTGGCGGCGGCGGTGGTTTCAGTGGTGGTGGTGGCGGTTTTGGAGGCGGTGGCGCCTCGGGAAGGTGGTGAGTATGGGCATGAATCGCATTTTCACGCACCTGATGACTGCAGAACGCCATGTCCGGAAAATCTTCCAGACACAGCAACTGGAACACATTTCAACTGCCATCAAAGCCAGTGAAACACGCCACTCAGGTGAAATTCGCGTTGCAGTGGAAAGCTCGCTTGAACTGCAACCCCTGTTAAGGCAGCAAACGCCACGGCAGCGTGCCATTGAGGTGTTCAGTGAATTGCACATGTGGGACACCGAGCTCAACAACGGAGTGCTCATTTATGTGCTGCTGGCGGACCACGCCATCGAAATTGTGGCTGACCGGGGCATTCACGCCAAAGTAGGCAGCGCTTACTGGGAGGCGCTGTGCCATGAGATTGAACAGGCGTTTGCCCGGGGGCAGTTCGAGGCCGGGGTGATGGACTGCATTGAAGCGGTCAGCAAAAAATTGATTGAGCACTTTCCGCACAAGGGGGGTGGCAAGAATGAACTTCCCGATACCCCGATCGTGATTGGATGAGCTACAAACGCAGGGTTACATGACCTGAATCGGACAACTCTTGGGCACGGTGTAACCTTCGGGCAAGCTGCACTCCGACGCTTTGCCATCGATTGAGCAACGCACCTTTTTGAGCAAGCGCAACGCGCATCCATCGTACACGCCATCTTTGCTCAAGCTGATTCGGGCTTCACGCATCATGGTGGTGTATTCCACCTTGTCTGCATCCGTCATTTTCAGCCAGGCTTTGTCTGGAATTTGTCGATCAATTTTTTTCACGGCTTCCAAAGCCTTGGGCATTTCCTGCGCCACAAAAGCCCGCAACTTCTGGCCAGAACCCGGCTGAAACTTCGACTTGCGCAGAATAATTTGGTAAGTGACCATCGCCACAGGCAACTGAATAATTGCACCGCGTTTTCCCAAGCCTTTGTAAAGCTCTAGCGGAGCGTATGCAATGGAAGGGGCCACGATAATGTCCACGGCGCCATTGTTGAACATTGAGCCGTAGTTGGACACGTCTGCAGCAATCGGTTGTGCGCCAACCTGCTCAATCAGCCGTCGCTGCGACTCATCATGCGACAACGCCGCCACTCGCTTGCCTGCAGCCTTGGCCAGTGAATTGATTTCGCGATCACGCACAAACACATAAGCGGTGCCGAAGGGCAGCACCCCACCCACTTCAAAGTCACTTTGCTGCATCACACTTTGCAACTGCGGGCTGCCCATCGACTTCAAGGCCAGCAACACTGCATCATAGTTGGGCAGGCCACCCACAGCATCCAGGCTGCCGGTGAAGCTATTGTATTTTCGGGTGCGAATACCCGTGGCCACCAGTCCATCGCACTCACCAATTTCAAAATCTTTGGCAGCGACCGATTCATTGGTATACACCACTGGTTTAAAGCCATAGCCGTTTTTGCGACCTTCCAAAGCGTATTCCTGAGCCAAACCAAATATCGGCCCTTTGGCACCCAGCAAGTCGAACACGCAAATATTAGGCTCTACGCCACTAAGCGTTTGAGCACGTGCCGTGTTCTGGAAGCCCAGGAAAACCAACAGCATCAAACTGAAAACAGCCGCGATTCGCAAACTGTTTTTTACACATGGATTCATCATTTTTTTCCTGCCTGCAAGGCGCGAAGCGTAATGATTTGGGTCAGGTTGACCAGGGTTTTGGTCATCATCCGGTTCCAGATCAAATCAACTACAACCGCCTTGAATACGAGTCGCTTGGGCCCAATGCCCAAGCCGGGTGTTAAATAAAACAGATAGCGCCAGGTCACCAGGGTGCCGTCGCCATCCTTCTCAAATTCAAATGAACCTTTGGCGTGATCAAGCCAACTCAACAGGGGTTGGCTAAAGCCGGTACCCCTGTAAACAAACTGGCGATTGGGAACAAAGGCCAACACTTCTTCATCAATCACAGCGCCGCCCTTGAAGGTAATTCGCTGAACGTCGCCCACTTCATTGAACGATTTGCCCTGAATCATTTCTATATGAGTAATGGGCGCGATCAATGCGTCACTGTGAATGTATTCATCCGCTTTCAAACGGGTATACAAGGCAAAACAATCGGCCAAGGGCACAGGGATTCGGCATGAACGCTGGATCATCAAGGGAGCTTGGGTCACAATGTTTCCTCTTTTATAGTTGGGCACAACGTATGTTTTTTACTCGGTTTTTTCCAATTCTTACCAAACTCAAGGCCCTGAAGACCCATGGCCGCATGCTGTGGCACGCCTTTCGGCATGCCGACACCCCAAAATGGATCAAGGGCTTCATGCTGGCTGTGGTGGTTTACCTGTTCAGCCCCATCGACATGATTCCCGACTTTTTGGTGTTGTTTGGCATCACCGACGACTTGGTCGTGATTAGCGCTGCAATGTGGTTTTTAGGCAAAGTTGTTCCTGAAAAAGTCAAAAACAGCTTGCCGGTAGAACAAGGCAACACGCAGGCAGCACCGCAAAAAACAGCCAGCACTTCCACCCATTTGCCTGCGCCGCCCGCCAAGACAAGCCCGCTCAAGCCTTTCGGAATTATTCTGCTGCTGGGTTTACTCATTGCTGCTTTGGCAAGCCACCCTTGGGTGCATGCGCAATTTCAAAGCATTGGAGCATTTTTTTGAGTGTGGAAGTAACAGTTTTACTCTAGAAAAACAAAAAGCCCGGTGATTTCTCACCGGGCTTTCAAGCTTCTTGAGCCCTGCCTTTCGATGAAGGCAGTGGTTATTGTTGAACAGTCAATCAGTGACCGGTTGCTACGCCTGCACCACGTGGGGTACGAACGTCTTCAACCAAGTGCTGAATGTGCTCTGGAGGTGGTGCTGTTACCTTGCTGACCAGATAGGCCACTACAAAGTTGACAATCGCACCCACGGTACCGAAGGCTTCAGGCGTGATGCCGAAGAAGCCGTTGGCGCCGCCCACCAAGTGCAGGTACTCAGTGCCGTTGATGAACAAAATACCCTTGTGTGCGAACACATAGAACAGGGTCACAGCCAAGCCACTCAACATACCCACGATTGCGCCTGCGGAGTTCATGGTCTTGGAGAAAATACCCATCATGATCACAGGGAACAGGCTTGATGCTGCAATACCGAAGGCCAAGGCCACAGTACCCGCCGCGAAGCCAGGTGGGTTCAAGCCCAGATAACCGGCCAGAACAATCGCGAAGGCCATGGAAATTTTACCGGCCAGCAATTCGCTCTTTTCAGAAATACTTGGATTGAATACGCCCTTGATCAAGTCATGCGATACGGCAGACGAGATCGCCAGCAACAAACCAGCAGCAGTCGACAACGCAGCAGCCAAACCACCGGCTGCCACCAAGGCGATCACCCAGTTGGGCAACAATGCAATTTCAGGGTTGGCCAACACCATGATGTCAGCGTTTACTGTCATTTCACTGCCTTTCCAGCCAGCGGCTTCTGCTTTGGCCAGGAATGCTTCGTCTTTGGACTTGTCGTTGTAGTACTGAATGCGACCATCGCCGTTCTTGTCTTCAAACTTCAACAAGCCTGTGGTTTCCCAACGACCCATCCAGGCCGGCTTCTTGTCGTTTTCCAGTGCGGCTTCAGCGGCAAACAAGTCGCCACCAGTCGCAACACTGGAGTTGACCGTTGCATGCAGGTTGTAGCGGGCCATTGCGCCAACAGCAGGTGCTGTGGTGTACAGAATCGCAATGAAAACCAGTGCCCAACCAGCAGATGAACGCGCATCAGCCACTGTGGGTACAGTGAAGAAGCGAATGATCACGTGGGGCAGACCCGCGGTACCAATCATCAAGCTAACGGTGTAGAAGAAGGTGTTCAGGTAGCTGCCACCGGCTGGGGTGGTGGTGTACTGATTGAAACCAAGGTCAGTCACCACTTTGTCCAAGGTTGCCAACATCGGCTGACCGTTGGCCAACATGTCAGAACCCAGGCCCAACTGTGGCAAAGGATTGCCTGTCAGGTTCAAGGAAATGAAGATCGCGGGAATGGTGTACGCGAAAATCAACACGATGTACTGTGCAATTTGCGTGTAGGTAATGCCCTTCATGCCACCAAACACGGCGTACATGAACACAATACCCATACCCACATAAATACCCACTTCAGCGGACACGCCCAGGAATCGGGAGAAAGCCACACCCACGCCGGTCATCTGTCCAATTACGTAAGTAATGGAAGCCACCAGCAAACAGATCACAGCCACTGTGCGGGCTGTGTTGGAGTAGTAACGGTCGCCAATGAACTGGGGTACCGTGAACTTGCCAAACTTGCGCAGGTACGGAGCCAGCAACATCGCCAACAACACATAGCCACCGGTCCAACCCATCAGGAATACGGAACCGCCGTAACCCATGTTGGCAATCAGACCCGCCATTGAAATGAACGAAGCGGCTGACATCCAGTCCGCCGCAGTCGCCATACCGTTGGCCACGGGGTGCACACCACCGCCAGCCACATAAAATTCACCCGTGCTGCCTGCACGAGCCCAAAACGCAATACCGAGGTACAGCGCAAAACTCAAACCCACGATGACGTAGGTGATTGTTTGCAAATCCATTAGCAATCTCCTTAGTTTTCGTGGACGTCGTGTTCGCGGTCGATCTGACCCATTTTCTTCGCGTAGTAGAAAATGAGGATGATGAACACGTAAATAGAACCTTGTTGGGCAAACCAGAAGCCCAGTGGGTAACCACCGATGCTGAATTGATTCAGTTGCTCAACAAACAGAATACCGGCGCCGTAAGAAACCAAAAACCACACGATCATGATCTTGGTCAACAGGCCGAGTGTCGCTTTCCAGTAGGCTTCACCGCCCTTTGGGTTGCTCATCGCTTGTCTCCTTTTTTAAGGTTGTTGTTAACCGCAGGCCGGAATACGAGGTCACATCCCTCCGAGCCTAGGCTTGCGAACGAGTATCAAAGCGAAAACTTACGCCAAACTGAAAGCCTGTCAGATAGGCCATTAAACCCCTCCCCCAACATTGCCCCCCTACCCAAACGTGCGATTCCCACGGCTTGGAAAACCGCAATTGGCCGGTAATTACCTGTTTTATCAAGTGATCAAGTCGACTTATGCCCCACACAATGGTAGTTACCCCAATCGAGCCAACTCATTCTGATTAGCAAGGCGACCCATGACACCCAATACCGAGCAGCCTAACAACCACCGTATCCACCTGTTCAACGCGCTGACCCAAAGCCAAGCCTGCATTGAATTCGACCTGAACGGCACTGTGCTGTATGCCAATGAATACTTCCTGAATGTTTTCGGCTACTCGAAAGATGAGGTGCTGGGAAAACACCACAGCCTTTTTTGCACTGAAAGTACCGCCGAGTCGGACGAATACCAGTTGTTCTGGAGCAAATTGCGCGAGGGCGAGTTTCAAAGTGGCGAGTTTTTGCGACTGGATTCGCAAGGTCAGGAAGTTTATATCCAGGCAAGCTACAACCCGGTTCGGGACGATGACGGCAATTTGGTGTCAGTCATCAAGATTGCGTCGAACATTACGGAGGCCAAGAGCAGATCGCTTGAAAATGAAGGCAAAGTGGCCGCGATCGACAAAACTCAAGCCGTGATTGAATTTGACACCAGTGGTCGCATTCTGGCTGCGAATGACAACTTCTTGAACACCATGGGCTATCGCCTGCAAGAAATTGTGGGGCAACATCACCGTCAGTTTTGTGAAAAAAACCATGCGGAATCCGAGGAATACAGCAACTTCTGGAAAGACCTTGCGGCTGGCGAGTTCAAATCAGGCGAATTCATGCGCTTGAATCGGCATGGCCGCCCTGTGTGGCTTCAGGCCACATACACACCAATTTTGGGTTTGAACGGCAAGCCAGTGAAGATCGTTAAATTTGCCAGCGACATCACTGCCACAAAAATGAAGGCGATTGAGGACGACGGCAAGGTCAATGCGATGAATCGCTCACAAGGCATTATCGAATTTGACCTGGGCGGCAATATTTTGCATGCCAACGAGAATTTCCTGAGCCTGACGGGTTATTCACTGGCTGACATCGTGGGCCAACACCACAGCATGTTTGTGGACAAGGAAGAGGCCAGCAGCGGCGCTTACCGCGCTTTCTGGCGAAAGCTGGGCCAAGGCGAGTTTGATTCGGGTGAATACCTCCGCGTAGGCAACCACGGCAAGCGGATCTGGATACAGGCCAGCTACAACCCAATTCTGGATCTTGAAGGCAACCCGGTGAAGGTCATCAAATTTTGTAGCGACATTACCCAGTCCAAATTGCATGCCATTGAAACTCAGACACGCATGGACTCAGTGTCCAGCACGAGCTGCATTCTTGAGTTCAATGCGGAGGGGAAAATTCTCAACAGCAACGAACTGATGCAGAAATCACTGGGATACAGCCAAGCCGACCTGATCGACAAGTCCGAAGGCTTTTTGATGTTCGACGAAGAACGCAACGACAGCAGCCACTTCAAGATCTGGAATGATTTGCGCGAAGGTAAAAACCTCGTCGGTGAATTCCGCTACAAGGGCGTGGGTGGCAAAGAGATTTGGCTTTCAGGCACACGCAGCCCGGTAATAGGCCTTGATGGTCAATTAATCAAAGTGGTATTGATGCTGCAAGACATCACTGAATCCAAACTGTCCCGGCTGGATGCCGAAGGCAAACTGGGCGCCATTGACCGCTCACAAGCGGTGATTGAGTTTGACATGCAGGGCAAGGTTCTTGCGGCCAACAACAACTTCCTGAAACTGATGGAATATTCAGCCGAGGAAATTACCGGTCGCCACCACCGCATGTTTGTGGATGCGGCTTATGCCGCCACACCGCAGTACCAGGCCTTCTGGGAAAGCCTAGGACGCGGCCAGTTCGAGTCAGGTGAATACAAGCGGGTGGCCAAAGGTGGGCGCGAGGTTTGGATACAAGCCACTTACAACCCGATTTATGACCCGCGCGGCAACCTGCTCAAGGTGGTGAAATTTGCCAGCGATGTGACCGAAAGCAAACTGAAAAACTCGGAATTTGAAGCCAAGGTCGAAGCCATTAACCTGGGGCAGGCGGTGATTGAGTTTGATCTGGACGGCCATGTGTTAAATGCAAACCGCAACTTCCTGAACGCAATGGGCTATACATCGCGTGAAATTCAAGGACAACACCACAGCATTTTCTGTACGCTGGAGTACACCCAAGGTGAAGAATATCGCGACTTCTGGTTGAAACTGAACGAAGGGAAATTTGTCAGCGGCCGTTTTCACCGCGTGGGCAAATTCAACCGTGATGTGTGGATTCAGGCCACCTACAACCCCATTCTGGACTTGAATGGGAATGTGGTTAAAGTGGTGAAATATGCCTACGACGTCACCAAAGAAGTGATGCTTGAACAGGGCATCAACAAAAAATCGGGCGAAATGCGGGAACGTGTCTCCAAACTGGTCGACAGTATTACCGACATTTCCAGCAACTCTGCAACCGCCACTCAGCTTGCTGAAAAAGGCCTGGACGCAGCCAACCAGGGAAGCCGCGAATTGAAGCGATCAATCGCTGCCATTCACGCCATTCAGAACAGCTCCAGCAAGGTGTCGGAAATTGTGCGGGTCATCGGCGACATCGCCAACCAAACCAACTTGTTGGCATTTAACGCCGCCATTGAAGCGGCACGTGCAGGGCAACATGGCGTTGGGTTTTCAGTGGTGGCGGCAGAAGTGCGCAAGCTGGCTGAAAGCAGTTCAAGCGCGGCGCGTGAAATTGCCACATTAATTGAAGAATCGGTTGCACAGGTTGAGGAAGGCGTGGAGGTAAGTCAGAATGCAGCACAAAGTTTTGAAGGCATTTTGAGCAGCGTGACTGAAACAGGCGAAAGCGTAAAGCAAATTACCAGCTCGGCAGAACAACAGCGCGACCTGGCCGTTGCCGTAAACCGCCTGATTGAAGAACTCACTGGTGGCCTTGAAAAACACACTGGCAGCAAAACCGCATGAGTGAATTGAGCCAATACGAACAGGGCTTTGGGTCGTTTCGAATTGGCGAGATGACCCTGGCCCTGCCGATGAAGTCGGTCAGGGAAGTGGTGCCCTTTCATCCATTGATGGTATTGCCTTGCCCCCACCCGTGGATCAAGGGTGGCCTGGACCTGCGCGGCGTGAGTATTCCCGTGCTGGACCTGGAATGTTTGTTGAACCGGCCCGGCCACCAGTATTCACCGGGCTGTATTTTGCTGATCGCCCATGAAAATCATTTGCTGGGGCTGATTGCCGACCAGGTGAAAGCCTTGTTTTTTGCAAACCCCAATAGCCTGCACACCGTCAGTTCCACAGATTCAATCGGCCGCCTGTTTGCCGGCAGCCTGATGAACCGCGAACTAAACCAACTGGTTCAGGTGCTTTCCACGCAAGCCTTGTTCGAGTTGCCCGGCTTGCCCAAAGCAAAAGACCCAGAACCGCACCGCCAATCACTTGAATTGCAAACGTCGAACGAAGACACTGCCCTGAACACGCGCACGCCGCTGATGCTGATGCAAAGCATGGCCACCCTGTTTGCAGTGAATCCGAAAGACATTGAAACCACCGTGGTCAACCCGGTGCTGCTGCCCAGTGAGTACGCTGGAGGATTTTACAAAGGCAACCTGGATTACAGGGAACAAACCATTCCGGCAATAGACCTTGCAAGTTACATGGGACTTGGCGCCCACAAACAAGCGCAACAGCTTACGCAACAGGCCTTTGTTATTCGCATTGATGGACACCCGCTGGCCCTGTTGATCGATCGCGTTTTGGACATTGTGCATGTGCCACACAATTCCGTGATTCCCCTGCCCGGTTTTGGTCTGCCCAAAGCGGCGCAACTTGAAGGGGCTTTGCCCAGCAAGGTGTTTTCAAAAGAAGATCCACATTCACAACGTGGTCCGCAATATTTCGTGCTGTCATGCCAGCGAATCAGCGAAGACCAGGAGTTGATTGAACTGGCCAGTATTATGGCCAAGGCCAGTGCAACAGCACTGCAGGATGCCGAGAAGCAGCAAGGCAAAGCCACACATGGCCTGGACCGCTTGATGGTGTACCGATTGGGCACCGAATTTTCTACGCCCATTGAGCAAGTGCGAGAGGTGCTCCCTTATCGGGCAGACATCGAGATTTTTGAACGCGGTAATCCCATGCTGGGCATGCTGACCCACCGCAATGAATCCATTCCGGTTTTTGACCTGGCGCAGTGGCTGGGAGCAGAACGCCAAAGTCTTGATTATGAATCCAGCATTTTGGTGGTGAATGCACATGGTGCCAGCGTTGGCTTTGCTGTTACTTCACTGACTGCGATTGAGAATGCGCAATGGGAACCCAGTGTGCCTGTGCTGGGCGAACAACGGCAGTTGCTGCATGGTCAGTTAAAAACCACGCAGCGCCTTGCACAAATAGGAGAAGGCAAACACCAGCGCATGGTGGAGGTGATCGATTTGCAACAGCAGGTATTGCTGATCCTCGATCAGTTTGGAATGGCTTCGCCTAACGCTCTAGAGACTGCTGGGCATTCTGAGCCCGCAACGCATTGAACTCTTTCACAAATTCATCGAAGCGGTCTTGCTCGATCGCTTCGCGCATTTCACGCATCAATTCCAGGTAGTAATGCAAATTGTGCATGGTGTTTAACTGTGCGCCCAGAATTTCTTTGCTGCGGTCCAAGTGATGCAAGTAAGCACGTGAGAAATTGTTACAGGTGTAGCAACTGCAAGTGGCATCCAGCGGACTTTCATCGTTGCGGAATTTCGCGTTTCGAATTCGAATGTCGCCGGTGCGGGTGAACAACCAGCCGTTTCGAGCATTGCGAGTGGGCATCACGCAATCAAACATGTCGATGCCTTGCCCCACTGCGTTCACCAGGTCTTCGGGAGTACCCACACCCATCAAGTAACGCGGCTTGTGCTGCGGCAACTTCGGCGCGGTGTGCGCCAAAATTCGTTGCATGTCGTCTTTGGGCTCACCCACCGACAAACCACCAATCGCATAGCCATCAAAACCGATTTCTTCGAGGCCTTGCAGCGAAATGTCGCGCAGGTCCTCGTACATACCGCCCTGCACAATACCGAACAAACCGTTGTTGTTGCCCAATGCATCGAAGGAGTCACGGGAACGGCGCGCCCAACGCATGGACATTTCCATGGAAAAGCGTGCCTCAGTGTGTGTGGCTGGATAAGGCGTGCATTCGTCGAAAATCATGACGATGTCAGAATTCAACACTGTTTGAATGCGCATGCTTTCCTCGGGGGTGAGGAACAATTTGTCACCATTCACCGGACTGCGGAAATGAACACCCTCTTCCTTGATTTTGCGCATGGCCCCCAGGCTGAACACTTGAAAGCCACCTGAGTCGGTCAAAATTGGCCCTTTCCAGCCCATAAACTGGTGCAGACCACCGAATTTTTCCATGATGTCCAGGCCTGGCCGCATCCACAAATGGAAGGTATTGCCCAGAATGATTTGCGCCTGAATTTCGGTGAGGTCGCGCGGCGTCATGCCCTTCACGGTGCCATAAGTACCCACTGGCATGAAAATCGGCGTTTGAATGACGCCATGTGCGGTGGTAATTTCACCGCGACGGGCTTTGCCCGAGGTGGTTTTGAGTTTGAAGGACAGTGCGCTCAAGGAAAATGCCTTTTTAGAATTGGCCGTATTTTAAATCATTTCAAGCACATGGGCCTGAAAACCACGTTTTGAGTCACCATTCCAGCAATTCAAGCGCTTGTTTGGCACAATGGAGACATTCACAAAATTAGAAGTACCCCATGCAACAACCTGCCAAACCCGAATTCATTCGCGCTGAGAAACGCGAAGGCGACGCCGAGCTGGACGCGCACATGTTTCGGCAAGCACTGGCCCAGTTCGCCACTGGCATCACCATCATCACCACCAAGAACACCGAGGGCAAGTACGTGGGGGTGACCGCCAATTCATTCAATTCGGTCTCACTCCACCCGCCTTTGGTGTTGTGGAGTTTGTCGAAGAAAGCCAGCAGCCACGATGCATTCGCTGCGGCCACGCACTATGGCGTCAGTGTGTTGTCGGCCGATCAGGAAGGTTTGTCGCATCATTTTTCGACATTCAAAGGCGACCGTTTTGCCGGTGTCGAAGTCATCGAAGGCTTGGGTGGCGCACCGTTGATTCCACATGCCTTGGCGCATTTTGAGTGCAAGGTGCGCAGTCGCTACGACGAAGGCGATCACTTCATTATGGTGGGCGAAGTGTTGCGTTGCGACTTCCGGGAAGGTGAGGCGCTGGTGTATCGGTCGAGGAAGTACTTCCGGAACTGATCGGAGAGTATTCATTGCCCGATCGGCTTGGGTTCCGCTCTCTCGCCTGCCTGTTAACTGCCCAATCGGCTTGGGTTTCAATCTCTCGCCAGAAAACCTGTACTTCCCTTTTTGAGATTCACCCTGACTCACCTCGCTCGGCAAAAGGGCGGGCCGAGTCTCGGTGCCGGCCCACGGCCGACCG